>Ga0222714_10001005_pt1 | contig 32055 bp, 26 predicted proteins | sample C33_3DmetaG_FD_165048 | JGI IMG/M metagenome (GOLD analysis project Ga0222714, IMG submission 165048) | Estuarine water microbial communities from San Francisco Bay, California, United States - C33_3D | ecosystem: Environmental > Aquatic > Marine > Unclassified | place: USA: California... | reverse complement strand
AGGACGACTGGATTGGGATAAGGAGGTGCGTGGACGCCACTAGCGCGTTCACCGTGAGCAACCCCAAGGCCGGCGGGCAGTCAATCACGACTACGTCGAAGTCGCTCATCACCGCCGCCAGTTTGTCCTTGAGCTTGAAATGCGAGTCCAACTCCCCGACCAACTTTCCTTCCAGCTTGGCCAGAGCGATACGCGATGGCGCCACCCAGAGGTTTGGTTGGGATGAAGTCTTGATGATGTCGGAGAACGAGATGTTCTTGTCGGTGATCGCATCGTAGACCGACTGCTCGACCATGGCCATGTCGACATACGACATGGTGCTGTTCGCCTGCGGGTCGAGGTCAATGAGCAGGGTGCGACGACCGCGGAGCGCAAACGCTGCAGCGAGATTGATGGCGGTTGTCGTCTTTCCGACACCACCTTTTTGATTGGCGATGGAAATGATCATCGGCTGCAGGGATTCTACACCCACTACATCTTGTAGCCGAGATCGTCTGGGTCGAGACTCTCCAGCCAGCGCTGCAAACGCTCCTGATCGACCTGCTGAGGGGCCACGTCGGCGCCTCGCGCATGCTCAAACACACTCACGTTGACGAAGATCGGCACCTTGCTGCGCAGCGATAACGCCAGCGCATCACTCGGACGGGCGTCGATCAGGATGCGCTCGCCGTCCCGCTCAACCTCGAGAAACGCGTAGAACGTACTGTCCTTCAGGTCGTGGATGATCACCCTGGTCAGCCGGCCTCCCAGTTCCGCCATGACATGCCGCAGCAGGTCATGCGTCATGGGCCGGGGTGTCGACACGTTCTCCACCTGGAGCGCAATCGCGTTGGCCTCGACCGGACCGACCCAGATGGGCAGCACGCGCTCGTTGGTGTCATCGCGAAGAATGATGATCGGCAGGTTGGTCAGCGGGTCGACCATCAATCCTTTGATCGCCATTTCAATGAGCACTCGCAGCCTCCACAAGTTCTCCGCGCACACTGTTTGGTGCCGCAGCAGTCAGGCGAACCTGCACGAGTTGACCAACCAGAGTCGCCGCGCCGGGGAAATTCACCGTGACCCACCCGCTGGTCTTCCCCGTCATTTCCCAGTCACGACGCCTGGACGGTCCCTCGACCAGCACCTCCACCGCCTGGCCGATCATCGCCCGGAACACAGACACTTGAATCCCCGCCTGCAACTGCTGAAGAGCCATGATGCGGCTCGTCTTCACCGACTCCTGCACATCGTCAGCCATCCGTTTGTCGGCAAGGGTATTGGGCCTGGGTGAATACTTGAACGAGTAGATAAACGAAAACCCAACCCGGCGCACCAGGTCCAGCGTAGCCTCAAAGTCGTCGGCGGTCTCGCCAGGAAATCCGACGATGATGTCGGTGGAGACCGAGATGTCGGGCATGGCCACACGGAGCCGTTCGACCAGAGCCAGGTACTCCTCCCTCGTGTAACGGCGCCGCATCTCCTTGAGCACCCGGTTCGAGCCAGACTGGACGGGCAGGTGAAAGTGCCGGCAAATCTTCGGCGTGGACTGCATCACCTCAATCAGCCGATCCGATGCGTGGCGCGGATGGGGGCTGGCAAACCGGATGCGCCGTATGCCCGAGATGCGACTGACCCGCTGCAACAGCTCGGGAAAGTCGCAGCCTGGGTCGTCGGGCGCCTGATAATGATTGACGATCTGTCCGAGGAGCTGCACTTCGACGCGTCCCGAGTCGGCAGCACGCTGCACCTCCGCCAGAATGTCGGCCACCGGCCGCATACGCTCGTGCCCGCGTGTATAGGGCACCACGCAGAACGAACAGAACTCGTTGCATCCTTCAATAATCGTGACCCAGGCGCGTGTCGGATCCGACGCCTTCGCCACGCCGAGGGGAAACGAGACGTCCTCGTAGGGGTTGATGTCTACACGGGGGGTCTGCCGGACGCGCGCATCGGTGAGGAGCGACGGCAACTGCCGGATGGCCTGGGTCCCGACAACGACATCGATGGCGAGGTTGCGCTTGAGCAGCGCGTCCCCCTCCTGCTGCGCCACACAGCCGGTCACCGCGATTTGGGGCTGATGGCCACGTTCAGCGCCGGCGAGACGAATCTCGCCGAGCCGTGAATACAGCTTCTCCTCCGCGCGTTCGCGCACCGAGCAGGTGTTGAGCACCATCAGATCGGCTTCGGCCTCCGACGCCGCCGGCTCGTAGCCCTCGGATTCGAGCAGACCCGAGATGCGCTCGCCGTCGTGGAAGTTCATCTGGCAGCCGAACGTTTCAACGAGATACTTACGCGCCACGCTTCCCTTTCGCTTTCGATCCGACCGACCTTTCGCTTTCGCCTTTTGCCCGGCCTTCGCTTTCGCTTCTGGACTGCAGGAGCTCCCGTGCGGAGGCCAACACCTGCGCTGACACGTGGTCGCCGGCGATCATCCGGGCGAGTTCGGCCTCACGCTCCCCTCCCTTCAGGCGGGTGACGGTTGTCACCGTCCGGCCCCCCTTGACCTGCTTCGCAATGTGGAGGTGGTTGTCCCCCCGCGCGGCAATTTGCGGCAGGTGCGTGATGCAGAGCACCTGAAACCGGCGGCCGAGTTCCTGGAGTTTGGCGCCAACGGCGTCGGCTGCTGCCCCGCCGATGCCCGCGTCCACCTCGTCAAACACGAGAGTCCGGCCTTCCTCATCGGGCGTTGCCAGCGTCTTGATCGCGAGCATGATCCGGGAGAGTTCACCTCCGGACGCGATTCGGGCGAGTGGCCGAACATCCTCGCCTGGATTCGGCGACAGGTAGAACTCGAGGGCATCAAAGCCCGCAGCAGACCAGTGGGCAGAATCGTCCGGAAAGGACTCGACCCGTATTTCGACCCGCGACTTGGGCATGGCCAGTTGGGCGAGCGACTGCTCCAGAGCCTTTGCCAACCGCTGCCCCGCAGCCCTCCGTGCTGTCGAAAGCATCCCGGCCGTGGCCCGAAAACGGTCAGCCGCACGATCCGCCTGCTGCTCGAGCATCGCCGCCGTCTCGTCGCTGGCCCGTAGCGCGTCGAGTTCGGTACGCAGGGCGGCATGTTTGGCGACGACGTCCTCGAGGGTGGGACCGTGTTTGTGCTTCACGCGTTCAAGGGCGGCAAGGCGATCCTCGACCTGCTGCAGCCGATCTGGCGATGCGTCGAGGTCACGGGTATAGTCGCGCAGCATAAAGGCGAGGTCCTCGAGCCGCGACCGGAGTTCATCTCGCTGCTCAAGATATGGTGCGAACCGGGCGTCCAGGGCGGCAAGGTCAGCCACCCGTTTCCAGACGCCGCCCAACGCGGCGAGCGCGGCGGACTCCCCTTCATACAAAAGGGCAAAGGCCTCAGTCGTCAGGCGCGTGAGCCGATCGGCATTCCCCAGCACCTGTCGCTCGGCCAGCAGCGCCTCGTCTTCACCCGCTCTGGGCGCAAGCCGATCGAGATCCTGCAGCTGAAAGGTGACCCATTCGATGCGGGCCGCCTTCTCCTTTGCACTGAGCCGCGTCCGCTCGAGGGCACTCGCCGCCGCGCGCCATGTCTCATACGCGACAGCCACCGCCTCCACGACCGCCGGATGTTCAGCGTACGTATCGACGAGCCCGGCATGCTCCGCCGGGTCCAACAACGATTGATGCTCGTGCTGCCCATGCAGGTCCACCAGCCCGCGACCGAAATCACGTAAGGCCGCGGTGGTGGCCAACGCGTCATCAAGGAAGGCGCGACTCCGGCCCTGCGCGGAGATCTCGCGGCGGACAAGACGCTCATGGCCCTGATGGTCGAAGATGGCTTGAATGGTGGCGGTGTCTTCGCCGGTGCGGACCAGATCCGCGCTGGCGCGACCGCCCGTGAGCAGGTCGATGGCTTCGACGAGCATCGATTTGCCGGCGCCGGTTTCTCCGGTGAGCACGGTCAGGCCTGGTGCCAGTTCAATCTCGAGGTGATCGATCACCGCGAGGTTGCGAATGGCGAGAAAACGCAACATGCCGCATCGTAGCAAACCTTTGACTCACTCCACCCTGCGTGGTACCTTCTTCGACATCGCGCTGTCCCAGCGGCGCACTATCCGTATCGCACGACGGAGGTCTTGTTGCGCACGCTTGGCACATTGATCCTGGCCTATCAGGTTCAGGATCCCGCTGGGGATCTGGCTACAGTTCCCCCTTCCACTTCCAGCACCGATCTGGTGTCGCTGATTGCCGACGCCTCCCCACTGGCGTGGCTCGTCCTGATCGTCCTCCTGCTCTTCTCTGCGGTCTCGTGGGGCATCATCGTCCACAAGCAGATGCAGTTCAGGAAGGCGCAGCGTCAGACGGCGACGTTCCTCGACATCTTCCGCAAGAGCAGCAAGTTCTCGGAAGTCCAGTCGGTGTGCGCGAGCCTGCCGGCGAGCCCGCTCGTCGGCCTGTTTCAGGCCGGTTATGCCGAACTGAACGCCCAACTGCGCGCGGCAGGCGAAGGCTCCCGGCCGATGCTCAAGAGTCTCGACGGCCTTGACCGCGCCCTGCTGCGCGCCACGACCGTTGAACTGAGCCGGCTGGAGTCGCGCATCGGCTTCCTGGCGACGACGGCGTCGATTACGCCATACATCGGCCTGTTCGGCACCGTCGTTGGCATCATGGCGTCGTTCCAGGGCATCGGCGAGACCGGGTCATCGAGTCTCGCTGTTGTGGCACCGGGGATCGCGGAAGCGCTCATCGCCACAGCAGCCGGGTTGTTCGCCGCGATTCCGGCGGTCTATTACTACAACGACCTGACCGGGCAGGTGAAACACTTCGCCGGCGGCATGGACGACTTCTCGCTCGAGTTCCTCAACATCGCCGAGCGGAACTTCACGTAACCACCGGAGGACACGATGCCGAAGGTGGAACAGGTCTCGCACAACTCGGGCCGGGGACGACGGGGACGCGGACAGCGTGTGTCGACGTCGCTCGCAGAAATCAACGTCGTGCCGCTCGTCGACGTGATGCTCGTGCTGCTCATCATCTTTATGGTGAGCGCCCCGATGATGCAGCAGGGGTTCGGCGTCCAACTCGCGCAGTCGAGACGCGCCCAACCGGTGACGGCAGAACCCATCAACGTGTCGATCCCCCTCAGTTTTGCGCGGGACCAGTATGTCCGCGTGAATGGTGAGCGGGTGCGGCTGAGCCTGCTGGCCGAGCGGATTCGGATGGAGTTGCAGGGCCGGCCGTCGCAGGACGTGTATCTCGGGGCAGACGGCCAATTGCGCCATCAGGCCGTCATTCAGGTTATGGACGAGTTGAAGGCCGGGGGCGTCAGAAACGTCATGGAAGTGCTGGCGCCACCGGACGGGAGACGCCGGTAGTGCGTGCGGATGTCAGTGACATCCTCGCGGCCAGAGCGCCGGATGACCGCGGACTTTCGCGGCTGGTGGGCTGGTCTGTGGGGGCCCACCTCGTCGGCCTGGCGATCGCGCTGTTTCTTCCCTCGGGGTGGCTCGGCGCCCAGCCAGACAGGGTTGAGGTCATGGTGATCAGCCTTGGCGGGTCCGTTGGAGAACGGTCCACGGGGACGACACCGATTGCCGGCAAGCAGATCGACCAGGCGGTGGAACGGCCGCGACCGGAACCGCCGAAGCCACCGGCTGCCACCAGACCCGACGAGATGCCTCCCCCGCGAACGACACCGGTGACGGCAAAACCCACGCCTCCACCGCCAAAGACAACGGCCCCGCCTGCGGCGACGACGAAGCCCCCGGTGACCGGCGCCCAGGTGCAGGCCGGCAGTGCCGCGGCCGATACAGGGGCCCAGGGCAGAGCCGACGGATTGACGTTCGGCGGAGGGGCCGGCGGTGGTGACGCCGTCGATTTGAATGCGTTTGATCCTGAATGGGTGGCGAAATTTAAGAGTGCCATCACCCGCGTCTGGGACCGCCTTCAGCCTGATGCCGGGTATGTCGTCATCCGGTTCGGGATTCGGCGCGATGGTTCACTGAGCGCCACGGTGCCGGTCACCGTGATTGAGAGCAGCCGGCACTTCCTGCTGGAGCAGACCTCCCGCCGGACGCTGCTGAATGCCCGGCTGCCGCCGCTCCCGGCGAGTTATGAGGGTACGGAACTGGTCGTGCGACTGCGATTTGACTATGAGAAGAGGTAATCGAATGACCGTGCATTCCCGCGTCGCGCTCACCGTCGTCTGCGGCCTTGCGCTGCTCATGCCGGCGTTGCCGATGGGCGCGCCCGACATGTATGCGATCGCCATGACGCCGCTCGACCAGCAGCGCGAAGTGGCGATCAGCGTCCGCGGTGAAGGCGGTCGCGCGCCGCGGCTTGGGTTCGCGGAGTTCCTGGTCACCGGCAGCGATGCGGATCTGCGCACCGCGTCGGGTACCGTGTCGCAGGTGTTGTACGACGATCTGGAATTTGAACGCGAGTTCGCGATGATTGCGCGCACCGCGTCCTCGAAAATTCCGACGACAACGGCCGAGGCGATGCCCTACGAGGCGTGGAATGAAGTGGGCGCGGATCTCGTGCTGGTCGGCAGCGCATCGCGAACCGATGCCGCGCTGACGATCGAAGTGCGCATCATGAATGTGGAGCGCAAGGCCAGCGTGTTCGGCAAGCGCTACGCGTGCACGATGCGTGACCCGCGCTACTGCGCGCATACGATTGCCGATGAGGTGCACAAGGAATTGTTTCAGCTCGACGGCGTGGCCCGGACGAAGCTGGCATTTGCCTCCGACCGCGACGGGGAGCGTCTGGGCGGCACCATTGAAGAACGCTCGATCAAGGAGATTTACATCTCGGACTACGACGGTGGCCGGCAGTTGCGGCTCACGCCGCACCGGTCGTTGAACATCGCGCCGAGTTGGTCGCCGGACAACCGCTTCCTCGCGTACACCTCGTACACCTCGGGGTTTCCCGACATCGTGCTGCACTCCATCTATGAGGCGCGCGCCGCGACACGCCCGGCAAAGGGCACGCCCAATGCGCAGAACTATCTGCCGGCGTTTTCGCCCGACGGCACGCGTATCGCGTTTGCGTCGAGCCGCACCGGCAACTTCGAGATCTACACGATGCGTGTGGATGGCAGCGACGTGCGCCAGCTCACTTCACACCCCGGCATCGACAACGCCCCGACGTGGTCGCCCAACAGTCAGCAGATCGCGTTCACGTCTGAGCGGTCGGGACAGAGTCACCTGTTCATCATGAGTGCGGATGGCGGTCCGGTCACGCGCCTTCCCACGGGGGGCGGCAAGGTGGATCGCCCCACGTGGTCGCCGGCGCCGTTCAACTACGTGGCATACTCTGCCGAAGTGCCAGGCGGCAACCAGATCCGGATGATCGAACTGGGCACCAACAAGGTCACCTCACTGACGGATGCCTTTCAGGGCAACAACGAAAGCCCCTCGGTCGCCCCGAACGGCCGCCACATCGCCTTTGTGACCACGCAGTGGGGCAAGGAACACATCGTCATCATCGGTCGCGACGGCAAACTGGAACGCCGCGTGACCACCACTGGCAACAACAAGTACCCGAGCTGGTCACACCGCTAACCCTATGCTGCACTCACATCGTTCTACGACTCGCGTCATTGTCACGGGCCTTACCCTGGCCGCTACGCTCACGCTCGCCGCCTGCGGCGGGAAGCAGGCGCCCGTTGCCGTCACTCCCCCGCCGCCTGGACCACAGGCGTTCCCAGGGGCGTCGACGCCGAGCCGTCCGCCGGACCCACCGGCCCCCGTGCCTGAACCGCCGCCGATCGTGCTCGAGGCGCCCGTGGTGGCGTCCGACACGCTCGCCGGACTCGACACCGACGAAATCAACCGGCAGAGTCCCCTGGCGCCGGTGTTCTTCGCACTCGACTCCGACACCGTTGATGCGGAGGGGCAGCGTGTGCTCGCCGCCAATGCGGCCGTCCTGAAGCAGTATCCGACCTGGGCCATCACCATCGAGGGCCACAGCGATGAGCGCGGCACGGCAGAATACAATCTCGCGCTGGGCGAACGCCGCGCCTTGTCGGTCAAAAGTTATCTGCTGTCGCTGGGCATCGCGGCTGATCGCATTCGCACGGTCAGCTACGGCAAGGAATTCCCGTTTGATCCTGGCCACGATGAAGCGGCGTGGGCCAAAAACAGGCGTGGTCATTTTGTGGTGACCGGGAAGTAACATAGAGCCATGGCCCGCCGACTATTGTTCCTTGTTCTGCTGGCAGTGCCCGCCACTGCGGCGGCGCAGAACCGCGAGCACCAGCAGATTTTCGCCGACCTCCGGATGCTGCACGAGCAGACGCAATTGCTCCGCGTGGCGATTGCCGAACTCGCGCAGTCGCTCAAGGCCGTCAACGCCCGAGTGGACGAACAAGCCAACCTCACACGGAAGCTGTTTGCCGACCAGGGTGTGCAGATCGGCAGCCTGACGGAGAACGCGCGCATCCTGCGCGAAAAAATGGACGCGACGAACGTGAGCCTCTCCAAGGACGCGCACGAAATGGAAACCATCCGGCAGGAACTTGCGACCCAGCGCACGTTGCTGACACAGATCATCACGATGCTCACGCCCACACCGTTGCCGGTGGATTCGGCCAACCCTGCGGCGGCTGGCGCCGCGGGAGCAACACCGCCCGTTGGCACGGCCGTGACCGCTCCGCCCCCCGTGCAACTGCCCCCGCCGCCACAGAACCCGCAGCGCGCGTTTGACACGGCGTTTGGCGACTACGCGACCGGACAGTTCGACATGGCCATCGCCGGTTTTCAGTACTACATCGAAACGTTCCCGACCTCCCCGGATGTGCCAAAAGCCCGCTACCATGTTGCAGAATCTCACTACGGGAAGGGCGCATACAAGGAGGCCGTCACGGCCTATGAGCAGGTGCTGAAGCTGGACAAGGGTACCGACTGGGAGGCGCCGGCCCTCTACAAACAGGGGCTGGCGTACGAACAGCTCGGCCAGACCGAACGGGCCAAGGCGAACTGGGAACTGGTGCGAAAGTCCTTCCCGGACAGCAGCGCAGCGATGATGGCCGCGCAGAACCTGGCGCGCATCATCAAGAAGACCACGATTTCGAACTGACAAAGGACGCAGCAGACATGGGCAGTGTGAACAAGGCAATTCTGGTCGGAAACCTCGGGCGTGATGCCGAGATGCGATTCACGCAGGGTGGCACCGCCGTCGCCACGGTGAGCATCGCCACGACCGACGTCTTCAACGATCGGGATGGCCAGAAGCGTGAAGACACGCAATGGCACCGCATCGTCATCTGGGGCAAGACAGCGGAGTCGATCCAGCCGTACTTGACGAAGGGCAAACAGATTTACGTCGAGGGCAAGATTCAGACGCGCGAGTGGACTGACAAGGAAGGCAAACAGGTCAAGACCACGGAAATCCGTGCTGACCGTGTCGTGCTGCTTGGCGGCCCCGGTGGCGGCAGCGGCGGTGGTGGCGAACGGGCCCCGCGGCCCCAGCGCGCCGCCTACGGCGCCCCAAGCACGGGCGGCGGCATGGGCCACGACACGGACGACATGGGGCCGATCGACGCACCGAACGACGACGACATCCCGTTTTAATTGGTAATCGGGGAATCGGGAAGCGGTAATCGCTGATTGCTAATCGGGGAATCACGAAATCTGCAATCGGAATCAACAATTTGCGATCGCGCGATCGTAGATTGCAGATCGTAGATTGCAGATTCAGATTACAAGTTGCCCGATTCCCCGATTATCGAGAATCGATTGCAGCCTTCCGATTCCACGATTCCCCGATTCACGTCAGCTTTTCCTGCCGTACCGGTCCTCGAGCCTCACCACATCATCGAGATGATTGGTTGAGACTTCCATGACGTCGGAGTCTTCGAGCGCCGTCATGCGGTGAATCGTTTTGGGGGTGACGTGGACGGATTGCCCAGGGGTCATCTCGCGCCCCACCAGTGATCCGTTCACGTCAATCTCGAACAGGATTTTGCCGGACCAGACGAAAATCGTCTCGTCCTTCATGTTGTGGTATTGCAGGCTGAGCGCGTGGCCTTTGTTGATGTGGATGACTTTGCCCACATACAGCGGCGTCTTCGCCCAATGCAGTTCGTAGCCCCAGGGCTTCTCCACCCGAATTACCGGTTGTTCCATGATGCCGTCTGTCCCTCCTCTGTCATTGCGGCAGCCAGGGGCGCCAGCAACGCATGCACATCTTCCACTGACCCTGCGACCAGAGCTGCTCGGGCCAACCGCACCGCCTGGCGGGTGTCGACGGCACGGAGCGCCCGTTTCACGACCGGAATTGCCGCCGGCGTCATGCTGAACGCCCGGAACCCCAAGCCTATCAGCAGTGCAACCACCAGCGGATCGGCCGCCATCTCACCGCAGACCGACAGGTCCTTGCCGCTCCGGCGCCCGGCCGACGCAAGCATCCGGAGCAGCCGCAGCACGCCCGGTTCCAGCGGCTCGTAGTGACCGGACAGGCGCTCGTCGGTCCGATCGATCGCCAGCGTGTACTGGATGAGATCATTCGTACCCACGCTGAGGAAATCGACCTCGGCGGCGATGTACTCGGCGGTCAAGGCCGCTGCCGGAACCTCGATCATGGCGCCGATCGGGACGGACGGTGCACCGGGCACCTCCCTGGCGATATCGGCGATCAACGCGCGGGCCAGCCGCGCTTCTGCCACCGACGTCACAAAGGGCAGCAGAATGCGGAGCTGGCCCGCCGGCGCGGCCCGCAGCAGCGCGCGGACCTGCCCGCGGAAGCGCTCGTCGTGATGCAGCGCCGCTCGAATGCCACGCAGGCCGAAGCGTTCCCGGTGGCCGCCACCCCTTGTGGAGGCCTCCCAGCGTTCTTCCCCCGCATCAAACGTCCGGATGGTGACCGGCCGTGGCGCAAGCGCTGCGAGCAGGCGGCGATAGGTCTCGGTCTGCGTCGCCTCGTCCACGGCCCCTGACGCCGGCGCGCGGTCGAGCAGGAACTCGGATCGATACAAGCCGATGCCTTCGGCGCCCACGTCGTTCACGCGGGCCACCTCTTCGGCGATCTCCAGATTCGCGTCGAGCCGGATGCGGACGCCATCGGCCGTCTCGGCGGGCACGCCCCGCAGTTCATCAAGCTTCCTGTGCGCCGCCTCGGCCACGCTCGCCCGCTGGCGCCAGCGTGTCAGCGCATCCGCGCCTGGTTCGACCACCACCTCGCCGGTGGCGCCGTCGACCGCTACGGTCTGTCCGGGCGAGATGATCTGCGTCGCGCTGCCCAGTCCCACGACGGCGGGGATGCCGAGTGAGCGCATCAGAATCACGGTGTGATGGGTCGGGCTCCCGACGTCGCAGACCAGCCCGCGGACCTTCGTCCAGTCGAGTTGGGCCGCAATCGACGGCGACAGCTCATCGGCGACCACGATGAGGGGGCCCTCGAGTTCGCGGACAAAATCCACCAGGGGGTCGCGCCCGGGTCGCAGGTTGCGCAGCAATCGTCCCCCCACGTCCGCGAGATCCCCCGCGCGCTCGCGCAGCCACGCGTCCCCTTCCCGCGTGAAGACATCACGAAGTTCCCCCAACGCGCGGTCCAGCGCCCAGTCGGCGTTGATGCGCTCGGTGCGAATGAGGGCGTCCACCCGCGCGGTGAACATCGGGTCATCGAGCATGAGCAACTGGGCCGCGAAGATCGCCGCCTGGGCTTGCCCGACGGTTCGCGAGACACGGGACGAAATCTCCTCGAGTTGATGGCGGGTTTCCGCGCGTGCGGCCTTCAGGCGCTGGCGTTCACGGTCCACGCCGGACGCGGCGAGCCGGTACCGCACCTGGCCGGCGTCGCGGACGGCGACCACGGCCCGCCCGATGGCGGTGCCGGCCGACACGCCGCGACCGACCAACCGCAGGTTCCGGGTCACGGGTCCTCGAATCCCCGCGCGGCGAGGTCCGTCAACGCGCTCATCGCCTGCGCCTCGTCCTCGCCGTCGGCCGTGATCTCCAGCACGGTTCCCCGCGCGGCCGCCAGCAGCAGCAAGCCGAGAATGCTCTTGCCGTCCACCGTCTGCGTGCCACGTGTCACGCGAATCCTGCTGGTGAACTGGCCGGCGCGATGCACGAATCGTGCGGCCGCCCGTGCATGCAGGCCCAGCGCGTTCACCACCGTCACCGACTGCGTGATCACGGCTGGGTTCCGCCGGGACGATCCGTCCGCAGAAGGTCCGACGCGACACGGATGGCCGCGCGCCCATCCTCGCCCACCAGCCGCGCGAGTGAGGTAAGGTCGTGTTCGTCGCGCATGCGGGCGAGTTTGATCAGCATCGGCAGATTCACGCCGGTCACCACATCCACCCTGCCCGGCTCCAGAAACGACATCGCCAGATTCGACGGCGTGCCGCCGAACATGTCGGTCAACAGCAACACGCCGTGCCCGCTGTCCACCCGTGTGATGGCGCGCGACATGGCGTCGGTGGCCACCGCCACATCGTCGTGCCACCCGATGGACACGGCCGCAAAGCGCGGCAGGTCGCCGACGATGGTCTCGGCCGCGTTGAGCAGTTCGGTGGCCAGGACGCCGTGGGTCACCACGACGACGCCAACGGCGTGGGGTGTCAGTGTGTCAGGCTTCGGCTGCATCCCTGTGTCTCACTCGCAACTGGACGCCCTTCGTCCGTTTCAGCGCGCGCCCGAGCGCCTCGCTTATGGCCACACTGCGATGGCGGCCTCCCGTGCAGCCAATCGCCACGGTCAGGTACGCCTTCCCTTCCGCGATGTATTGCGGCAACAGGAAGCGCATGAGGCCGCTCGTGAGGGCGAGAAAGCGCTTGGCGGCGGGGTCGCTCATGACGTAACGCGCCACCTTCGGATCCAATCCGGTCAGCGGGCGGAGCGTCGCGACGAAGTGCGGGTTCTTCAGGAACCGCACGTCGAACAGCAGATCGGCATCCGCCGGGGCGCCACGCTTGAAGCCAAAACTCTGAATGGTGACGACCAGCTTGTGTTGATCTCCGTCGCCGCCGATCGCCAGAACCCGGTGGCGCAGTTCATGCACACTGAGCTTGGACGTGTCGATGACGTGGTCGGCGAGCGCCCGCAGCGGCGCCGTCTGCCGGCGCTCCTCTTTCACCGCCTCCACCGGCGACATCCGGCGTCCCAGCGGATGCGGCCGTCGCGATTCACTGAATCGGCGGACCAGGATGTCCTGGTCCGCTTCGAGGAACACCAGACTGGCCTGCAGGTCGCCCCGGCGTTTCAGTTTGCGATACACGCCGGGGAGCCGGGACAAGTTGCGGCCTTCGCGGACGTCGACCACCACCGCCACGTGATGTTTGGGATCTTCCTCGCGGACGGACAGGTCGGCAAACGTGCTGATCAGGGCGATGGGCAGGTTGTCGATGCAGAAGTAGCCGAGGTCTTCAAGCGCGTGAATCGCCTGCGACTTGCCGGCACCAGACAATCCCGTGACCACCACAAACTTCGGCATCACTTTCGCGCGAGTTGGCATCAGTCCTCTCCCTCAAGTTCATCATCAACCGCGTCCGACGCGCGCGCGAGCCGCTGCTCAAGCCGTTCCACCAACAATTGCGCGGCATGGCGGCCACGCGATCGCAGCAAACTGTTGCGGGCGGCCACTTCGACCAGCATCGCCACGTTGCGCCCGGGCGCCACGGGCATCTTGACCATGGGAATCGACACGCCCATCACCACCTGGGTGTCGAGGGTGATGCCGAGCCGATCGTACTCGCGGCCGGTTTCCCAGCGTTCCAGCTGCACGATCAGTTCGATCCGTTTCGACGAACGAGTCGCACTGACGCCGAACAGCTCGGTCACGTTGACCAGGCCCAGCCCTCGGATCTCAACGTAGTGCCGCGTCATCTCCGGGCAGGTGCCGATGAGAACGGACTCCCCGCGCACTTTGACTTCTACCGTGTCGTCCGCCACCAGCCGATGGCCGCGGCCGACCAGGTCGAGGGCGCATTCACTCTTGCCGATGCCGCTTTCCCCGGTGATCAACACGCCGAGCCCAAGAATATCGAGCAACACGCCATGCAGGATTTCGCGCGCCGCCATTCGATCCTCGAGGAAGGTCGTCAGCCTCGCGATCGTGGTGGGCGTGTTCGCCATGGTCCGCAGGACCGGCACGCCGGCACGCTCGGCTTCCACGAGCAGATCCGGTGGCGCATCGAGGCCCAGCGTCAGCACAATACACGGAAAGTCGCGCCAGAGCAGGCGCACCAGCACGGTGCGGCGGGCGGCTGGTTCCATCTGTTCGAGGAAGCGCACCTCGCTCTCGCCGAACACCAGCACGCGGCCCGGGCGCAGGTATTCGTCGAAGCCGGCGAGCGCAAGCCCGGTCTTCTGAATGTACGGCAGGGTGATCCCGCGCTCCAGCCCGGCGGCGCCGGCCAGCAGATCGAACTCAAGCTCCGCGCCCGCGCCGCGCGCACCCAACAGCGCTGCCACGGGCACCGACGGAGACATTACAGAAACACCTTCCGCTGACTGGAGGTGGGAATCTTCAGCTCTTCCCGGTACTTCGCGATGGTGCGCCTGGCGAGGACCAGACCTTCGCGCTGCAGCATCTGCATGATCTTCGAATCACTCAGGGGGCGTTTCGGGTCTTCCGCTTCGATGATCTTGCGGATGCGCTGCTTGATGGTCACCGACGACACGTTCTCGCCGTACGAACTGCTGATGCCGCTGTGGAAGAAGAACTTCATCTCGTACACACCCTGCGGCGTGTGCATGTATTTGTTGTTCACGACGCGCGAGACCGTGGACTCGTGCATGCCGATGTCATTGGCGACGTCGCGCAGCACGAGCGGCCGGAGATGCTCCAGGCCCAAGTCGAGAAACTCGCGCTGAAACGTGATGATGCTCGTCGCCACCTTGATGATCGTCTTCTGGCGCTGATCCACCGACTTGAGCAGCCACAACGCCGACCGGAACTTGTCCTTCACATACGCGCGCGTCTCGTCCGAGGCCTCGGTGCCCTTGTCCTTGTCGAGCAGGCGACGATACACCGGGCTGATCCGGAGCTGCGGCAGGCCTTCTTCATTCAGTACCGCCCGATAACCGTCCTCGGTCTTCACGATGTAAACGTCCGGGATGACGTAATGCGAATCGGCCGGCGTATACCGGGCCCCCGGCTTCGGGTCGAGATGGCGGATCACCTCGAGGTGCGCCTTGATGTCCTCCTGCGTCAGTCCCATCACCCTGGCGAGTTCGGGCACGCGGTGGTTCTGCAGCAGGGGGAGGTGGTCCTGCACCAGCGTCTCCACGGCGGTGCCGCCAAGCCCGTGCGCACGCAACTGGAGCAACAGGCACTCCTGCGGATCCCTGGCGGCGACGCCAATGGGATCAAACGACTGCACATACGCCAGGGCGCGCTCAACCGCCGCCACGGGCCACGGTCCCAGCGCGGCTATCTCGTCAATCGACGCGGCGAGATACCCGTCGTCGTCCACGTTGCCGACGATGGCTTCACCGATCTCGCGGGTGGTCTCGTCGGTGGTCTGCAGGTCGAGCTGCCACATGAGGTGGTCGGCGAGTGATCCCTTGCTGGACAGTGTGTTCTCGATCGGTGGCAGCTCGCGCACCTCGATGGCCTGCCGGGGCCGGTAGCCATCGTCGAGGTACTCGCCGAAAAAATACTCGTAGTCGGCGTCGTCCCAGGTGTCGCCTTTTTCCTCGGCCTTCTTGTCGGCAGCCTCGGCCTCGACTTCCTGGGGCGTCTCTTGCACGGGGGTGTCGTCGATGACTTCTTCCAGCAGCGGGTTCTCGACCATCTCCTGGGTCAACAACTCCGATAACTCCACAGTTGTCATGGGCAGAAGCTTGATGGCCTGCTGCAGCGACGGCGTCAGGACCAGCTTCTGCGACAGCCGTGCGGAGAGTTTCTGTGAAAGTGCCATCAGCCGGTACGGTCCTTGCAGCTAGTGTATTCGGGATTCGACGAAATCAATCCAGCCGAAAATCGGCGCCGAGATAAATCCGCTTGACGTCCTCATCCGCCGCCAGCGCCTCGGGTGTTCCGCTTCGGAAAATCGCGCCGTCGTGCACGATGTACGCGCGGTCCGTGATCTTCAGCGTCTCTCGCACGTTGTGGTCGGTCACAAGCACCCCGATGCCCCGGGACTTCAGATGCACCACGATGTTCTGAATATCCGACACGGCGATGGGATCGATGCCGGCAAAGGGTTCATCCAGGAGGATGAACTTCGGCGAGTTCACCAGCGCCCGCGTGATTTCCGCGCGGCGCCGTTCGCCGCCGGACAGGGTGTAGGCCTTCGACTTGGCCAGCGACGTCAGGCCCAGTTCAGCGAGCAAGCCCCTGAGGCGGGTACGCCGCTCGTCGGCTGAAATCGGCAGCGTCTCGAGGATGGCCAGAATGTTCTGCTCGACCGTCAACCCACGGAAGATGGACGGCTCCTGCGGGAGATACCCGATCCCCTTGCGGGACCGCGTATACATCGCATCACGGGTGACGTCCTGCTCGTCGAGCAGGACCTGGCCGGCGTCCGGCGCTACCAGCCCGACGACCATCCCGAACGTGGTGGTCTTGCCGGCGCCGTTCGGCCCCAGCAGCCCCACGACTTCGCCGGAGGTCACGTCAATGTGCACATCCTTCACGACCGTGCGGCCGCTGAACGCCTTGGTGAGTCCTGTCGCCCGCAGCGTCGCCACTACTTGATCACCTCTGCACACTTTGCTGGCCGCATCGTTGCCAACGCTCCTCCCTGACTGCCCACACTGGCCGAGCCCGACGTGCGCGAAAACCGCAGTTCCGTGCCGCTCCACACCGTGCATTCCCCGGGGCCGCGGTCCGCAGGCGCAATAAACTTCGCCGGCGTACCCAGGACGATGTACTCGTCGGTCCCCGCGTCGTACGTCACAGTCTGTCCAAGGGCGTGCCGTCCCTCCAGCAGCCTCACGGCCACCTCTTTCCCCTTGGCCGCCACCGCCTCCATCGACGTCAGCTTGCGATCAACTGGATGCAGGGCCAGCGTGATCCGTTCTCCAGAGAGTTTCTCGCCAGACGACGTATCCATGGACGCCGCGCCGGTGTACACGGCTGTCCGGGCGCTGTCGGAATACACCAGTTTGTCCGCCGACACGCGGGTTGGCGCGGCGGTTGTGGCCGCCGTTGCGCCGGGAGCCGCCGCCAGCACGAGTGTGGACCGCACACTTCCCGTTGCCGTCACGTCACCCCTGGCATCATCCATCGCGACACGGTCGGCGCCCAGTCGACTGTCGCCCTGCACGAGAAACACCGCCCCCTCATAGATCGCCGTGCCCGCCGTGCGGTCGTACTGCAGTCGCTGCGAACTCCCCGTCAACACCTTGCCGCGCTCGAACAACCCGGCGCGCGTCTCGACCGTCGTGGCAGAGGCGGTCGGCTTGAGCGTGGACTCTACACGCGCCTGGCCCAGTCCCCGCGCATCAAAGGCATCGGTCTTCAAGTTGGCGTCGATCTCCGACGCCACGACGTCCATCTCGGCACTGACGACCTTGGGGCCGCTCGCGCCCGCCGGGCTCCGCAGTTCGAGCGTTTCCGCCGTGCCGTCGTACCGGCCATCCGTCGCGGTGGCCGTGAGGTCTCCGTCCACCACACGGAAGTTTCGCTGGAACAGCGCGTTCTCGACATCCCCGAGGTCGCCGTTCAGTCCGAGCACCAACACGTCCGAGGTGGCGATTCGTGTGGATGCGGCCCGCCCGCGCGCGGCCGGCCGCACCTCCCGGTAGTCGACGCCCCCGCTGAACGAGGCTCGCGTGAGCCCCCGCGTCGCCTCGCCATCGACGACCAGCCCCGAGGACCGAATCGTCCGCGCCGGTTGTGCGCCTTCGGCTGGCAGCGTCACCACAACAGGCGCCGACGCCTGCAGCGAGGTCAGCGTCTCGCCGTCCGGCGCCAGAAACAGTTCGATCAGACTGCCGGTGATGGTGGTGCTCCCGGTGGCGCGGGGCATCTGCACCGACGCGTCCTGAGCCAGGGTCGCACTCGACAGCAGGCCGGTGCCGTCGGCAAACGCAAGATTGATGTCGCCGGCCTTCATGTTGGGACGCCGCTTCGACGTCTCGATGGATAGCACCGAGGAATTCCCTCGCAGTTCGATGAACTGCACGACGTGCCCTTCAGGCGTGAAGGCGACGCGGGCCGTGTCCGCCGTGAGTCGCTGCGACTGCTGCGTCATCACGGCGTTCCCTTCGAGCCGCATGAAGTGATCGGCCTCGGCGAGGCCGATGCGGGTGGCGGTCGCCTCCACCGGCGTCTGACCCGCGCGATCCGGCATCACCGAGAGCCGGGCCTCGCTGTTCATCCACAACACGGACTGTTCCATGAACAGTTCCGCGCCCACCCCGGACCCCGACAGGCGGCCCCGCGTGAACGTCATCCGCCCGGGAATCACGGTCTTCTGCTCATCATTAAAATACGTCGCTTCGTCTTCCACCTCGACGCTGATGCCGTTTTCCGCGAGCAACTTCACGTCGCCCTTGAACACCACCTGCGACGGCTGCATGCCGGTCGGGCCCGACTTGCCCGACGCCACGGCCGTCTTCGCGCTGATGGTATGCGGAACCCCGCCCTTGTGGAACACGGCCGAGACGACATCAAACTCCATCGTGTCGTCGGCGCGCAGCCGGTAATCCTTGAAATCGATGGTGACCGTGGGGGCGCCGTCGGCGCCAAGAATCAGGCGGCGCCCTTCTTCGGCGGAGGATACGACGGCGGGATCCGACAGAGGTGCCGTCGTGCCCGGCTCGGCGACCGGCCGATCCTGGAGTTGCAGGTACACCAGGCCCGCCACCCCGAGCCCGGCGGCGGCCATGACCACACGCGCGATTGTCTGCCACCTCATGCGGGCGTCTCCACGGACGCGGGTGTGCGCACGTCGGCCACGGTCAGTTCCGTCACACGTTCCCCACGAAACTCATTCTGGTCCAGGGAGTAGGCCAATTCGAGCCCGAATCGATTGGCCGACAAATACTGCTCCCGTTCCGCCAGGCGCCACGCGATCCCTCGAAAGGATCGGCCGTCCTGCCTGAACATCAGCGCCAGATGCCGTTCCTTGAGCACCTTGGGGGCCTGCGTCAACTCGACTGGTGCCGCCCGGAACACGGGCTTCGGATTCGCCATCCCGAACGGGCCCATCCGCTGGAGTCCGTCCACGACGTCCCCGGTAATCTCGTGCAGGCCCAGCGGCGCGTCGATCCGCAGCCGCGGCAGCAGGTCCGATGGGTCCAGGTGCGCGTTCGCCCATGCCGTCAGCCGCTGCCGCATCTCCGGCAGCCGGCGCACATCCACCGTGACGCCGGCGGCCTGCCGGTGCCCACCAAATTTCACAAACACATCGCTGTGCGCCTCAAGCGCCCCGAGCATGTCGAACGCGGGAATGCTCCGGCACGACCCATGGGCGATGCCATCCTCTAGCGCGAGGACAATCGCGGGCTTGTGGAACTGATCGACCAGCTTCGACGCCACAATGCCCACCACCCCGCGATGCCAGCCTTCGGCGGCGACGATGAGCAGGTTCTGGCCGCCGATCGACGGGTCGTGTTCCACCATGCGCTTGGCGTCGGCGAGAATCCCCGCCTCGCTGTCCTGCCGACGGGTGTTCTCCTCGGTCAGCTGTCGCGCGCGGTCGCGCGCCAGCGCGCGTGACGACGCGTCGCGGCCGCGCGCCAGCAGCAGGTCCACGGCCATGCCCGCGTGGCTCATGCGCCCGGCCGCGTTCAGCCGCGGCGCGAGCACGAACCCCACGTGGAAGCTGTCCAGCCGCTTGCCGGTCAATCCGCTCTCCTCCAGCAACGCCTCAAGGCCGGTCCCGTGCGGGCCACGCGACAGGCCCTCCAACCCGAACCGGGCGATCACCCGGTTCTCTCCGACCAGTGGCACCACGTCCGCCATTGTCCCGATCGCCGCCATCTTGATGAACGACGGCAACAGATCGCGGGCGGTCTCGCTACCCTCAAGCAAAGCCTGCACCAGCTTCAGGGCGACACCGGCGCCAGCCAGGGATTTCTCCGGATAGCGACAGTCCGGCCGCCGCGGATTAATCACGGCCACCGCGCGGGGAATGGCCGTTTCCGGCTCGTGATGGTCCGTAATAATCAGGTCCACCCCAAGCGCACGGGCCTGGTCGGCCGCGTCACCGGCGCGAATGCCGCAGTCCACCGACACGATGACCCTGGCGCCCTCGGCGTGGAGCCGGGCGATGGTCTCCGGTTGCAAACCATACCCATCCTTCATCCGGTCGGGCACAAAATGCCCCACGTCCGCTCCCAGGATCTCGAGAGCCCGCTGCAGCATCGCGGTGGACGTGATGCCGTCGGCGTCGTAGTCGCCGTGCACCACGATGCGCTCCCGCGCCGCGATCGCCTGACGGATGCGATCCACGGCGGGACGCATGTCGGTCAGCAGCCAGGGGTCATGCAGATGCGAGAGTTCTGGATGCAGGAAGCGGCGCGCCGCGTCGGGATCGGCGAACCCGCGTTGAACCAGCAACCGGGAGATGACTGACGGAATCGATAGCGCCTCTGCGAGGTGCCGGCACCTGGCGTCGTCGGTCGGAACGTCTTCCCAGACTTTGCGGACCATCACTCCGAGGCAGCGGCGAGCGGCGCGCTCACAAACGCGTGCCCCTCCCGGCCCATCGCCCTGAACTTCTGATACCGCGTTTCAAGTCGGTCGGCCGAAGACATCGCCGAGACTTCGGCCAGATGGCGCGCGATCGCTTCATCGATCAGGGCGGTCGCGAGTGCGTGGTCCTGATGCGCCCCGCCAACCGGCTCCGGCACGATCTCGTCGATGATGCCCATGGCGAGCAGGTCCGGCGCCGTGATCTTGAGCGCATCGGCCGCATCGACTTTCCGGGCCGAATCACGCCACAGAATCGCGGCGCACCCTTCCGGTGGGATGACGCTGTAGACCGCGAACTCCTGCATGAGCACACGGTCGCCGATGGCGATGCCGAGCGCGCCGCCCGACCCGCCTTCGCCGCACACAATCACCACGACAGGGGTGTCAAGGAGGGCCATCTCGCGCAGGTTGAGCGCGATCGCTTCAGCCACGCCGCGTTCCTCGGATTCGACCCCCGGGTAGGCGGCAGGCGTATCGACAAACACGATTACGGGCCGCTTGAACTTCTCGGCCATCTTCATGATCCGCAGCGCCTTGCGGTAGCCCTCGGGCTTGGCGTAGCCGAAGTTCCGGTAGATCTTCTGCTTGGTGTCGGTCCCCTTCTGATGGCCGACGATGAAAACGGGCTGTCCGTGGAAATGGGCCATGCCTGTGACGATCGCCTTGTCGTCGGCAAAGCGGCGGTCCCCATGCAACTCGGTGAAGCCGGTGAACAGCCGGCCGACGTAATCGAGCATCACGGGGCGATCGGGATGGCGCGCGACGAGCACCCGCTGCCACGGCGTCAGGTTGCCGAACAATTCGACCCGCAGTTCCTTCACCCGCGCTTCGAGCCGCGCGATCGTCGTCAGCCGATCGGGCGTGGACGGCATCAGGCGCAGCGCGTGGATCTCCTTGAGGAGAATCGCGACAGGCTCTTCAAATTCCAATGTGTCTACCGACATTCCGGATCTCCCTACTTGAGGCTGACGGCGCCGGCGCCGCAGATCGCTTCCACATCCCGCACGAACGCATCACTGGGACGAATCCGGTGCGAGGTGGCGGTGCGCACGCGCAGGCCGCCCAGCCCTCCAGACAATTCCACACACAGCGCCACCCGGCGATCTCCGGGGTGCCGCTCAAACACCGCCACAAGCGAACGCAGACGGTCCCGGGCCGCCGACGGCCCGGAGAGCCGGATCTGGACTTCCCGTACCGTCCGCTCGCGCGCCGCCTCCAGCGTGGTCAGTTCGCTGGCGACCAGTTTGCTGGTCTCCTCATCCCGCTCGTACTTGCCCCGCACAATCAGGAGGGCGTCGTCGGCTACCAGTGTGCCGTACTTCGCGAAGGCCTCGGGAAACACCACCACCTCGGCCTTCCCCGCCTCATCCTCGAGGTTGAAGGCCGCCATCCGGTCGCCGCGCTTGGTCTTCAACTGGCGTACCCCGCTGACGATGCCCGCCGCCATGACGTCCGGCTCCGACTGGGTCAGCGCGGAAATCGTCCGCGCCCGGCTGGCGGCGATGACCTCAGCGTACCGCTGCAGCGGGTGTCCGCTCATGTAGAGCCCCAGCGCTTCCTTCTCGTAGGTGAGCGCCTGCGTTTCGGTGAGGGGGGCACAGTCGGGCAGCACTTCGGCGTCCTTCAATGGCGCGGAGGCCTCCTCGTCGCCCCCGAACAACGTGGACTGCCCCTGGTCCCGGTCACGCTGGTGCCGGCTGCCGTGGTCGAGGATCCGGTCGATGCCTCCCAGCAGCCGCGGGCGCCAGGTCAGGTAGTCCCGACCGGCCTCCGGCGACAGCGAGTCACACGCCCCGCCCTTGATGAGGCTCTCGAACACTTTCTTGTTGGCGAGCCGCAGATCCATGTGTTCTGCAAGCGCAAACAACGAGGTGATCCGCCCGCCGAGCGTCGCACGCGCCGCGATCAGTGATTGAATCGCCCCTTCCCCTACCCCCTTGATCGCGCCGAGCCCGAAGCGGACGCCGGTGGGCTGCACCGTGAACTGCCAGTGACTGTCGTTGATGTCGGGCTGCAGAATCGGCACGCCCAGGTCACGGCATTCGTTCAGATACAGCGACACCTTGTCGGACGCCTGCGACTCAATCGTCAGCAGTGACGCCATGAAATGCCGCGGATAGTTCGCCTTGAGATACCCGGTCTGGTAGGCCAGCAGCGCGTAGGTCGTGGAGTGGGACTTGTTGAATCCGTACCCGGCAAAAAACTCGATGAACTGGAAGATCTTGGTGGCCTTCTTCTCGCTGATGCCGCGCTCGGCGCAGCCGGACATGAAGCGGTCGCGCGTGGCGGCCATCTTCTTTTCGTCCTTCTTGCCCATCGCGCGACGCAGTTCGTCGGCCTGTCCCAGCGTGAAACCGGCCAGGTCGCTGGCCAGCCGCATGACCTGTTCCTGATAGGCGATGACGCCGTACGTCTCCTTGAGCGACGGCTCCATGGCCGGCGTCTCATACTTAATCTCGGTGCGGCCATGCTTCCGGTTGATGTAGTCGTCCACCACGCCGCCGCGCAGCGGCCCGGGACGATACAACGCGTTCAACGCGATCAGGTCTTCCAGACACTGCGGCTTGGCCTTGCGCAGCGTCTCGCGCATGCCCGAGCTTTCAAACTGGAACACGCCGTGCGTCTGTCCGTTCGCAAACAACTGATACGTCTTCGCGTCGTCGAGCGGCAGGTGATCCAGATCGATCTCGTCACCGGTCGTCTCCTTGATGTGTTTGACCGCATCATCGAGCAGCGTCAGCGTGCTGAGCCCGAGGAAGTCCATCTTGAGCAGGCCGACCCGCTCGACCTCCTTCATGGCCCACTGCGTGGTGATTTCGTCCTTCTGGCTGCGATACAGGGGCGCGAACTCGACCACCGGACGAGGGGCGATGACGACGCCGGCCGCGTGGACTGACGCGTGCCGGGTCATGCCTTCGAGACGGCGCGCGACCTTCAGCAGCTCGCGGACGCGTTCGTCCTTCTTCTCGAGATCCGCGAGCGCCGGCACCTCCTCAATCGCCTTGTCGAGCGTCATGTCCAGCGTGGCCGGAATCAGCTTGGCGACCTTGTCGACTTCCGAAATCGGAAATTCCATCACGCGGCCGACGTCACGCACGACGGCCTTGGCCTTCATGGTGCCGAAGGTGATGATCTGCGCGACGTTTTCGCGCCCGTACTTCTGGGTGACGTACTGGATGACCTCGCCGCGCCGGCGTTCGCAGAAGTCGATGTCGATGTCGGGCAGCGTCACGCGCTCCGGGTTCAGGAAACGCTCGAAGTAGAGATCAAAATGCAGCGGGTCGACATCGGTGATGCGCATGCAGTACGCCACCAGGCTGCCGGCGGCCGAGCCTCGTCCAGGGCCCACGGGAATCTGATGATCACGCGCGTACCGGATGAAGTCCCACACGATCAGGAAGTACCCCGCGTACTTCATCTGCTTGATCATGTCGATCTCATACTGAAGGCGCGTCTCATACTCCGTCAGTGTGCGCCGCAGCTCGCCACGCCCGAGCATCGCCTCCCAGCGGGGCATCCGTTCGGCGAACCCCTGACGCACGGTGTGTTCGAAATACGTGTCGGTGGTGAACCCCGGCGGGACGTCAAAGTCCGGGAGGTGGTTCACATTCCTGGGGATGTCGACCTGACAGCGCTCCGCGATGCGCACGGTACTGCTCATCGCGTCCGGATGGTCGCCGAACACCTTCTCCATCTCGGCGACGGTCTTCAGGAAGAACTGGTCGCCGTGATACCGGAGCCGCTTTTCATCGCTGGCATTCTTGCCGGTGCCGATGCACAGCAGGATGTCGTGCGGATGCTGGTCGGTCTCCTTGAGATAGTGGACGTCGTTGGTGGCCACGAGCGGCATGTTCAGATCGCGCGCGATCGGCAGCAGCCCGCGGTTGACGATCAGCTGCTCCTCGATGCCCTGATACTGCATCTCGAGGAAGAAGTTGTTCGGCCCGAGGATGTCGCGGTACGTGGCGGCGGCTTCCAGTGCCTTGCGCGCCTGGTCGGTGCGGATCCCGGTCGCGACTTCGCCCTTGAGACAGCTGCTCAGGCCGATCAGACCCTTGCTGTGCTGGGCCAGCAAGGCCTTGTCGATGCGGGGTTTGTAATAGAACCCCTCGGTGTAGCCGGACGACACGAGCTTCATGAGGTTGTGAAACCCCTCGGTCGTCTCGGACAGCAACACCAGGTGATTCGCGGTTTCACCGGGCGTGCCCGACTTGTCGCGCCGGTCACCCGGCGCGACGTAGACCTCGCAGCCGAGGATCGGCTTCACGCCGCGTTTGTTCGCTTCGTCGAAGAACGTGACCGCCGAGAACATGTTGCCGTGTTCGGTCACGGCGACCGCCGGCATCTTCAGTGCGGCGACCTGGTCGAGCAGTTGGCCGATTCGGCACGCGCCATCGAGCAGCGAAAACTCGGTGTGCAGGTGCAGATGGACGAACTCGGCCATCCCTACTCCCACTCAATCGTCGCCGGCGGCTTGGAGCTGATGTCGTAGACGACGCGGTTGATCCCGCGGACTTCGTTGACGATGCGTGAGGAGATGGTGGCGAGCACCTCGTGCGGCAACCGCGCCCAGTCCGCCGTCATCCCGTCCCGGCTCTCCACCGCGCGCACGGCAATCGTGTACTCGTACGTGCGCTCATCGCCCATCACGCCGACGCTCTGGACCGGCAGCAACACGGCGAACGACTGCCACACCTTCCGGTACAACCCGGCCTTGCGGATTTCATCGGCCACGATGGCATCCGCGCGCTGGAGCAGGTCGAGCTTCGGCCGGGAGATCGGGCCAAGGAGGCGCACGGCCAGTCCCGGTCCCGGGAACGGCTGCCGCCACACAAACTCGTCTTCAAGCCCCAGGGTGGTGCCGACGGCGCGCACTTCATCCTTGAAGAGCTCACGCAGCGGTTCCACAAGCGCGAACTTCATTCGTTCCGGCAATCCGCCGACGTTGTGATGGCTCTTGATGACCGCCGACGGGCCGCGCACCGACACACTCTCAATCACGTCCGGGTACAACGTGCCCTGCGCAAGGAAGCCGACGTCACCAAGCGCCAGCGCCTCCTTTTCAAACACGTCGATGAACGCGGCGCCGATGATCTTGCGCTTCTGCTCTGGGTCGCTGACGCCCTCCAGCCGGTCGAGAAACAGGTCGACCGCATCTGCAAACACCAGATTCAGCCCCAATCGCTGAAACCGGTCCCGCACCTGCGCAGCTTCGTTCAGTCGCAGCAATCCGTTGTCGACAAAAATGCAGGTCAACTGATGGCCAATCGCCTTGTGGATCAGCAGCGCGGCAACCGTCGAGTCGACGCCGCCTGAGAGGCCGCACACAACTCGCCGTGTGCCCACCTGCGCGCGGATGCGCGCGATGCTCTCCTCCACAAACCCCGCCATCGTCCAGTCGCCCGTACACCCGCACACACTGAAGGCGAAGTTCTTCAGCAGATCGCCGCCGTGTTCGGTATGCACCACCTCGGGATGGAACAACAGCGCATAACACCGGCGCGCGTCGTCATGCATCGCGGCCACCGGCGCGTTCGCCGATGTCGCACTCACCGAGAATCCCGATGGGGCTTTCGAGACGAAGTCGCCGTGGCTGGCCCACACCTTCAGGCTCGATGGCACCGACGCAAAGATCGGCGACGCCGACGGCGTCGTTTCAATCACCGCGTGACCGAACTCCCGGTGCGATGCCCGGCCGACCGTGCCGCCGAAGTGCTCGGTGATCACCTGCATGCCGTAACAGATGCCCAGCAGCGGAATGCCGAGGTCCCAGATCCCGGCCGGCGGACGTGGCGCGCCTTCCTCGGACAGGCTGCGCGGCCCCCCCGACAGGATGAGCCCGACCGGCGCGCGGCGGCGAATCTCCTCAAGCGGCGTATTAAACGGCAGGATCTCCGAATACACGGACAATTCGCGCAGACGACGCGCAATCAACTGCGTGTACTGAGAGCCGAAATCGAGAACAAGAATGGTTTGATGTGTCACGAACAACCGATCGTGGGAAAGCCGATATTATAAGGCGTGCGACGTCTGGCCACCACCGCGATCCTGATCGGCTGCTGCGTGGCGATGTCGCGCGTGACGCCGGCCGCACAGATTCGTGGCGTGTCGGTGCTGCCGATTGGGCAGCAGTGGACCCGGGTGCTCCCCTTCGGGGATGCCGTCCGGCTGGTGGTCGGTGATGTCCGCGTCCTGATAGCCACCGACACCCGCATCGAGGCCCTGGCGTGGACCACCGGCGATCCCACGCCGGCCTGGACCTCCGCACTCGCCGCCACCGTGCCGCCCCTTGTCCATGACGGCCGTGTGTTTGTGGCCGCCGATGGCGCCATCCATTCCCTGTCGGAGCTGACCGGCCACCCGGAGTGGCGGCTTCCCATCGGCCGCGTCACCGTGCCCCTGGTCTTCCGTGCGGGCTGGCTTCTGGTTCTTGGCGAGGATGCGCGCCTGCGGGGCATCCGCGCGAGCGACGGCGAGCCCATCTGGATCTCCGAGCCCCTGGCCACGCCGCTGGCCCTGCCGCCGGTGGTGGACGGCGAGCGGGTGTTCGGCGTGACGGCGGACGGACACATGACCGCCTGGCGTGTCACCGACGGGGCCGTCGCCTGGCAGCGCCGGGGCCTGGCCTCGCCGCTGCAGATACTTGTGGCGCACGGGCTCATTTACGTGGCGACCGACGGCCGGCTGACGGCCTATCGACAGGGCAACGGCGAGCGGACCTGGAGCTACCCGGTCGAGATGCCGCTCATCAGCCGTCTGGCGGCCGATGCCGATCACGTGTACATCGCCGTGCTCGACAACAGCGTACGCGCCCATCGCGCGTCCAATGGGCACATGGTGTGGAACAAGAACGTGAATGCCCGCGTCGTCGACGGCCTGACGGCGGATGCGGGCATGGTGATCGTGCCGCATTCCAATGGCGTCGTCCGGTTCATGCTCGCGGCCACCGGCCAGGCGGCCGGGGAACTCGCGGCGCCCGCCGCCGACTCGCGCGGCACGACCGCGCTCACAACGGCCGGGTACGGCACGGGACTCCGCATGGTGCGTATGACGGTGTCGGACACGGCGCGCGTCGTGGACGCGTTTGCGCGGCAGTCGCTGCCGGTGACGGCGGCGCTGACGATCAGCGGGACGCCTCTGCCGTGGTCGACACTGCCGGGCGCGTCGCGTCGGTGACCGCGAGCGCCAGCCGGGCGACGCCCTCGCGAATCCGATCCGGCGTCGGCGCCGAAAACGACAGCCGAAGAAACCGGCGCTCGTCGCCACTGACAAAAAACGCGCTGCCGGCCACATAGATCACTCCGCGCGCCTGCGCGAACGGCAACAACGCCTCCCCATCCACCGGACCGGTCAGGCTGGCCCACAGAAAAAATCCGCCCCTGGGCTGCAACCACGTCAGCGTCGAACCGAACGCGCCGCGCAACGCATCCACCATGCAGTCCCGCTGGGCCTGGTAGTGCGCGCGCAACCGCGGCACCTGCGCGGCCAGCACGCCGCGCTCGATGGCCTGATGGACCATCTGCTGTCCGAGCCCGCCGTTGCACAGATCCGACGCCTGCTTCGCAATCTCGAACTTTGCCATCAGCCCGGGTGCGGCGTGCAGCCAGGCGACGCGCAGACCGGGCGCCAGCGTTTTCGAGAAGCTGCTGAGATAAATCACCCGGCCGTCGGCGTCGTCGGCCGCAATGGCACGCGTCTCGGCTTCGCGCGTGACATCCTCGAAATACAGGTCGCGATAGGGATCGTCCTCCACGATCAGGAGATCGTGTCGCGTCGCCCACTCGAGCAGGCGCCGGCGTTTCTCGAGTCCCACCAGCAGCCCTGTCGGATTCTGAAAGTTCGGCACGACATACAGGCACTTCACGGTGCGCCCCTCGCCGCGCAGCCGGGCCATCGTGGCATCGAGGGCCTCCAGGTTCAGGCCATCCGCGTCCTGCCCCACACCGACCAGGTCGGCCCCGACGCTGCGGAAGGCCGAGATGGCGCCGGTGTAGGACGGCAGTTCGACCAGCACGACATCGCCGGGATCGAGCAGTACGCGGGCGACCAGATCGAGGCCCTGCTGCGATCCGTTGGTTACCGTCAGACGATCCGGCGACGTGGTGATGTGCCGCGCCGCCATCAGCGTCGTCAACGACTCAAGGAGGGGCCGATAGCCGCGGGTGGCGCCGTACTGGAGAATCGACCCTTTCTGACTGCGCAACAGGTCGTCGGCAATGTCACGTAATGCCTCCCAGGGGAAGGTCGACTCCGTGGGGTACCCTGGCGCAAACGACACCATGTCACGGGCATCCGCCAGCACTGTCCCCATCCGGCGAATGGCGGATTCCCGCATCGCCAGCCCTAACCGGGAGAAAAACTGGTCGAAGTTGACGGACGTCATGCGTGCACTCCCCAGGCCGGCGTGTCGTCCCCGCTGCTGGGGTCCGCATACCGGCGATATTGACTCTGATACGCCGACCAGGCGCCGAGCTCCATGTAGTGGAACACGACGCCGCGCATCAGCCACGCGGCCAGTTGCAGCGGCACCACGGCCAGACCGACAAATGGCACCCAGGCCACCAGCGCCAATCCCGCCGTGGCCAGCAACGAGGCGGCAGACGCCAGGACCACCAGGGCCAGCACCACGCCGAAGACCCCGGCCACCTGGCGCGCGTCATGTGTCACGAACGCATGCAGACGGGCCACGGCCTGACTCACCCGGCAGTCGTCAGTCACGATGATGACCTGCAACAGGGCATACACAAGGTTAAGCCCCGCGACGGCAATCAGCACACCTGAAGTGACAAACAGCACCCCGAGGCCCCACACGGCCGGCCCGCTCCGGGTGCCATCGAGCGCCACAATGGCTCCGAGCCCGCCGAGGGCAAGGCCGCCCACCAGGACATATGCGAGCGCCAGCCACAGCCCCAGCACGACAAACCGCCGGCCGAACCGGCGGACGCCGGCCTGAAACTCCGCGATGCCGAAGACGCTGGCGCTCCGTACCGCCGACAGGCGCAGCGGGGCCCGCTGGACATCGGCGGCCTGACGCTCTCCATGGACCAGCACGCTGGCCGTGCCGGCATGCATCAGAAACACCAGCAGACCGCCCCCGACCGCGACCACGCCGACGGCGACCAGAAACACGGCGAGTTCCGTGGGCCGGCCAACCAGTGCGGCGATCACCAGGCCGCCGGCGGCCTGAAGGTCGCTCGCGAGCAACGTCCGGATATCGGCGCCCGCCAGCACCGCCACCACAAACGCGCCGCCGACCACCGGGACCCCGACACTCACCCGGTAGACCGCGACCATCACAAACCGGATCAGCACCACGGGCCAGTTCGCCGCCGTCACCAGCGCCCCGCGTTTCAGCGCGGCGCGCAACGGAAGGCCACTGAGGGTACCGCGCATCCGCGCGAGTATATCGCAGGGCATCTTTTGATATTCTGCGGACTCAGGCCACGCCTGCCCCGGCAAACCGGTGCATTCACCCCTCGCCCGACTCGTCGTGGCGGCGTTTGTCGCCGCAGCCCTGGCGGCCCTGAGCGGCACGCTCTGGGAGCGCGCGCGGTTCGGCGGAGACGCGCTCACCGCCCGCGACCGGCTTGAACGGGAACTGCAACACCGCTTTGACGACATCACGGCCCGTCTGCGCGCGTCGGCGGACATCGTCGCCCGCGACCACGATCTGATCGTCCGCGCCACGTCCGACCGGGACGTGCTGCCTGCCCTTTTCGCCCGGCTGGAGGACTCCCGCCTCCCCAACGCGCCGCCGCAGGCGACCACCGTCTACGTGCCCGACGGCGCGGGCGGCTACCGGCTGCTCGCCTGGAGTGACGGCGTCGCCGAGGATCTCGACCTGCAGTCGCTCCAGCCGGGCGGCCTGCGGGCACCGACCACGCTGGTGGTGCCGAGCACGATGGGCCTCCGTCTCATCGCGGTGTCACCGGTGCGAACCGACGACCAGCTGCTCGGCGTCGTCACGGCGGAGCGGGTGCTGACAAGCGATCGCCGGCTCGCCACGTCGTTCGGGGACGTGATCGTCACACCGGCGTCGGCCCTGACGCCCACCGACGCCGGCCCCGGTCGCGCGGTCATCGTCGCCTCGGACGGTCGGCCGCTCGTCGAGGTGAGTTATGCGCCTGAGACCCTCGAGCAGGCCCGGCGGGTGTTTCGTGGCCGCGTGGGCGCCCTCGCCCTGCTGCCGCTTGTGCTGCTGGCCGGCGCGCTGGGCAGTCGTGCCCTGCTCCATCGCCGGCGGGGGCAGACAAGCGGCCGGTTCATCGGCCTCTCGGTGCTGCTTGCCGTCGTGTTGCTGCTCGGAGGACTCGGTCTGCGGCGCCTTGCACAACTGGCCGCCATGCCCGCCGGGGCCCAGGACCTTCTGCTGGGTCTGACGGCCATGGCGATCGCCGTGGCGCTGCCGGTCGCCGTGTGGTGGCGCGGTGCCGTGCGCCGCCCCTTCCGATCCCACATCGGCCGTGCGTCGCTGGAACTCCTGGCGGCCGGTGTCGTGGCGACCGTCGTGCTGGCCGCCGCAGGCCTGGCAATCGACCGGCAGTTGCAGAGCGCCGGTCTCGACCGTCTGGCCTCTCCGCTCTTTCCGCTTGATCTGACACGTCTCACCTCGCACCTGATTCGCCTGTGCCTCGCGCTGGCGGCGTTGTGGACGACCACGGCCCTGCAGGCGCGGGTGTGTGAACGCTGGCGGATCCACTGGCATGACCTGATGCCTGCGCTCGTGGCGATCGTGCTGATCACGTTGCCGGCGGTGGTCCTCGGGTTGGCCGGCGTCTGGATGCCCACGCTTGCCACGGTCGCGCCGATTGCCGTCGGGGCCGCGCTCGCCTCCGCCGTGGCGGCGATCGCGGCCGCACCCGCGCGTCGCCGTTATCGCCGGGCCTCGCAATCCAGCCGGTTGTTGCTGCTGTTTGGCGCCACGGTGCTCCCCGCGCTCGTGCTCGATCCGATCGTCTGGGTGTCGGCGCAGCGCGCCACCGAATCCGCGATTGAATCCGTCCATGGTCCGGCGACGATGGGCCACCCCGAGCAGCTGCGCGAGGAGTTGTACGCCGCGATGGCGGAGATCGATCGCCTCCCGTATCTCGAGGCCCTCGTCGAGCAGCCCGCAGAGGGCGAAGGTGTCACGACGGATACGGCCTTCCAGGTCTGGAACCAGACGAGCCTCGCGCGAGGCCGGCTGACGTCGGCGGTGGAGTTGTACGGCGCCGACGGTCGCCTGACGAGCCGCTTTGCGCTGAATGTGCCCGAGTACGGCATCGACCAGTCGTCGGTCGACATTCGCTGCGAGTGGGATGTCTACGGCGAGTCAGGCACGTTCGGCGCGGAGGAACTGCGCATGCTCCATGCGGAGCGAGGCGTGTGCGACGACGCCGGTGTCATGCACGGCGCGCTCGTGCTGCACGTGATCTTCGACTATCGCGCGCTCCCTTACCTTTCCGCCCGCAATCCGTACGACGACCTGCTGCGTGATGCGGCGTCGCGGTCGGGTGCCGGTCCGCCCGGCATCCAGGCCGTGGT
>Ga0222714_10001004_pt1 | contig 32069 bp, 40 predicted proteins | sample C33_3DmetaG_FD_165048 | JGI IMG/M metagenome (GOLD analysis project Ga0222714, IMG submission 165048) | Estuarine water microbial communities from San Francisco Bay, California, United States - C33_3D | ecosystem: Environmental > Aquatic > Marine > Unclassified | place: USA: California... | reverse complement strand
TTAGATAACAAACTGAAACCCCTTCAAAGCTTGTGGCTCATATGTGACAAGTTGGTAAAGTTTGTACGTGATTCCGAACTTTTTGTTCAAGAAATACACACTGTTAATCTCAACGATAGCAGTTCCCGAATTTCTTGAATAGAGACCGTTAACACATTCATGTTGTAACGTATTACGTTGTTCATCGTATACATGAGGCTTAACCTTTCCATCAATAGTTGTATCGACTTTCATCCTAAATTTGGGTTCTCGATCGGGTGATTCTTTGATGTTTGAAAAAAACATAGTTTTTAATTCCTCGACCGGTACCTTTCGTTTAAAAATGGTTTCACTTTGTTCATGAACGGCGTTTATGATTGCATCTTCCATGCTACGAATTGTTTCATGGAATTTTTTGACGTAATTACCTTCTTCATCGTATCCCTTCATAGCGAAGTCGAGACTCCACTTCGTGGGGCCAACTTCTGGTGTAAATCCAGAAATACCAAACGGCATATACATTCGCGGGCACTGAATGCGCAATGGCTTACCCTCTTTGGTACACAAAGAGATTTTACGACCATCATACGCGGGAATATGAATTTCATCGAGTAAATGAATAAATTTAGACATGCCTTTTGTAAATTATAGTTATGAAACTTTAAGCACCGTTATATTTAGGCTGAGCATGCCACACAGTCAGCCTCGAGACTATATTGAATTGGTCTCGCCTTGGCTTTACTTCTCAAATAATACATACCCGTCTTGAGACCCGCCTTCCATGCATACATATGCATCGATGATAACTTTGATAATGTCGGACTTTCGACAAATAGATTCATACTTTGACTTTGGTCGACAAACACACCTCGGTCCGCAGCCATATCGATGATAGTTTTTTGGCTGATTTCCCAAACGGTCTTGTAGAGTTCCTTGAGATCGGGTGGAATATCGATGATGTTCTGCACCGAGCCATTAGCCTTGACCATGAGGTCCTTCATTTCCTTTGACCACATGCCAATCTTCTTCAAATCATCAACAAGATGCTTATTGACAACCACAAATTCACCCGCGAGTGTTCGGCGCAAGTATATGTTTTGTGTATACGGCTCGAAACATTCATTGTTTCCAAGGATTTGAGACGTACTGGCCGTAGGCATGGGTGCTAACAAGAGACTGTTACGTGTACCCAATTTCACGCGTGCACGCATGGCGTCCCAATCGTATCGTTCAGACAATTGTGGGTTCTTCCACATATCGAATTGCAAGATTCCTTCACTGAATGGTGAGCCATTAAATGTTTCATACGCACCATACTTATCTGCGAGCTCACAACTCGATTCAAGTGCGGCGTGATACATGGTTTCAAAGATGAGACGATTAATTTCACGTGATTTATCGGAGCCAAATGGTTCTCTTGACATGATGAAAACATCTGCGAGACCTTGTACACCAATACCAATGGGGCGGTGTCGCATATTAGAGCGCTTCGCACTATCCGTTGGATAGAAATTACGGTCAATCACGCGATTGAGATTACGTGTTACGATCTTCGTAATCTTGTGCAATTCATCATAATTAAATTCACCCGTGTGTGGATTTACAAACTTGGGAAGAGCAATCGAGGCGAGATTGCATACCGCGGTTTCATCCTTATCGGACTTTTGGATGATTTCAACACACAAATTGGAAGACTTAATGGTTCCGAGATTTTTTTGGTTTGATTTTTCGTTGCACGCATCCTTGTAAAGCATGTATGGTGTGCCGGTTTCACTTTGTGATTTAATAATAGCTTTCCACACTTCCGCGGCGGGTACGGTTTTGTTCGCGAGACCATCACGCTCATACTTTTCATAAAGTTCGTCAAATTCTTTGCCGTAAACATCAGAAAGACCCTTCGCTTTGTCTGGACAGAACAGAGACCATTGCCCACCTTCTTCGACGCGTCGCATGAAGATATCTGGAATCCATAACGCTGAAAACAAATCCCGGCATCGTGCTTCCTCGTCACCTTGATTGAGTCTGATTTCAAGAAAGTCCATGATATCCGCGTGCCATGGTTCAATGTACACCGCAATGCTCCCCTTTCGACGACCAGCTTGATTCACATAGCGCGCAGTTGAATTGTATACTCGAAGCATCGGAATAATACCATCTGATGTACCATTTGTACCTCTAATATGAGACTTATTTGCCCTGATGTCGTGAATATGGAGACCGATGCCACCTGCCCACTTACTGATTCGTGCACACTCCTTCACTGTGTCATAGATACCGTCAATGCTGTCATCCTTGTTGGATACGAGAAAGCATGAGCTCATCTGTGGGCGATGTGTACCTGCATTGAACAGAGTGGGTGTCGCGTGAATAAACATACCCTTAGACATGGCATCATACGTTTCGATGATAGCCTGGATATCGTCACCATGGATTCCAATCGATACACGCATATACAAATACTGTGGCGTCTCTACGATTTCTCCATCAACCTTCTGGAGATATCCCTTTTCCAATGTTTTGAGACCAAAATAACCAAAGTCATAATCTCTCTCCTGCTTAATGTGTGCATCGAGTGCAGACGACATTTCCAAGACTTCATCTGTGATAATGTTCGCTTGATGAAGTTTGGTCATGGCTCCAGAAAACGTAGAGGGTACACGCTTCTGGATATTACTCGCAACGATACGTGTGGCGAGTACTTCATAATCTGGATCACTCGTGATCATACCGATACAGATCTCAGCCGAAAGCGTGTCTATTTCATACGTCTTGATATTATCGTGCATAGAAGAGAACACTTGTTGGGCGATCATGGCTGCATCAACATTTTCTGATAATCCATGTGTGAGTTTTGAAATCCTGTTGGTGACCTTGTCAAACTTAACGTCTTCAACACGACCTGAACGCTTAATAACCCTCATTTTATATTTATATTACACCCTAATTTTTTAACCCACTTACTTGAAGTCGCGACTTCGCACTGGAACTGGACCAGCAAGTTCGACCCGTCGATTGGGTTGAATCAAATTGGAGTTCACGAAGAATGGACCTTGAGTACCAGCCTTGGACACAGGTGGGTAAGAACCAATAAAGCAGTTGCCTGGTTTACAGACAGGACGCGACTGTTCACACGATGGGGTGCTGTACGCCTCGTCAAAATCCGATACGGATATATTCATTTATAATTACTGATAGTTTTTTTCCAGGCATATATTAAATGTGTGATAATCTTCACCTGAATTCCCTCAAGCAGTGCGAAACTCCACTGAACACACTTTTCTTTTCGCCGTTCAATGTGAATTTAGTTCAGCGTGCGATACGACAAGATTTTAAGAACAGAACGGGCATATCTATTGATTATCAGAATGAAGATGATTTGTTTGCAATCATGCGTGTCGTATTCATCAATAACTCCGGTGATCACCACGCTCGCGTGAATGAACAAGTGAAGATGATGAATACCATGGTGATAAAGACTGCTGTATCCCAAATTCAATCTGGTGTGTCCCAATATATGGGATATGTCCACGATATGGACCGAGGTCTTGAACCAATCGACCGACCAGAAAATACGTCGACGTTTGGCAATAAAATTGGTAAAAATAACAAAATTGGTATTTAAACGTATGTATCGTTAATATTTGTCATACCTGGACCATAATCATCGGACATCTCACCTATGACGTCATCATTACTCCCACCGATGATGACTTCTTCGATCACGTCATCTGGTTTCACAATTTGCTTCTCTGGTGCTGTCGTTACGACAGTTTCAATGGGCTTCGTTGAAATCGTGATTTTATCCTTCCTGGATATCATGTATACGACGGCGATACTCAATACAGCGAGAATCGCGACAGTGTAAATCACGCCACGCTCCTTCATTATATATTAATATCATATAAAGTTTTATGGAGAAATATACATATGTGTCTAAACTATTACAAGACTGAAACTGAGCGAGTCTGTCGTCAGAAAGGATGGGATTCAGCGGCTATCGATACAGTCTGGTTACTTCTTACAGAAGAGATAGGTGAACTCGCGTCGGCAATTCGTCAAGTGAAGAAGACCTATAAGAAGACCAACCTTAAGAAGGAACGCGGTACAGATGTACTCATGGAGATGGGTGATGTGTTTAGTTATTTGTTTCAGATAGCAGGTATGTTAGATGTTGACCTAGATAAGATGTGGGTCGAACATGGTAAAAAAATGAAACATAAGAAATATAATCTGCGATAGTATAAAGATGCCTTTGAGCGACGAAGAATCTATCGATCGGGTAAACCCATTTGTACAGCATGACTTTTTTATGCCTGGTACGTCTAGACAAGTCATTGATTTCCCAAAGCACACAAAGTATGTGGAACAAGTCGAGCCTGAGGAAGTATATCGTAGTCCGATGTGCGACTATGGAGTGATGGTCGCAGGTCGAATTGGTAAGACTGGCGAATGTCGGTTATCTAGAGGACTCTATCCAGGAAGAAACATTCAATATGATGATGATGCACCAAGACACATCAACGAGAATAATAAGGCTGGTAACCCAACGAACCAGAAGATGACTAATAATATTGCGGGTGTAGCGACTCTGCTTCTATTAATTGCAGTACTCTGAATAGCTTTTCTAATCGGAGTTCACTCGTACACGACTTTATGATTTCAGGCATCTGATGTATGCACATATCTTTCACAAACTTCTTTTGCCAAGAACATTTCATGTTAATGACTGGCGGAGAAAACGTTGGATCTAGAATTTTAATCGCATTCATAGTTCTTATGATGCTCCGCGTATTATTGTTTTCACACAATACACTCTCCAATTCAACTAATGCCATCTTACGTCTGGTTTCAGTTGTTTTTTGTACCATAGTATCCAAGAATTGTTCGTATCGAAGTGAATCCGAAATAGATTGTATTTCAGTCCACGTGCCGATCGGTGATGTTTCAAATATGTCTTGTTTGTTTTCATAACCAATTCCGTTCGTGTATTTAACGTAATTTATTTCAATTATTTGTGTATCTTGGTCAACGTCATGTGCCACACGCGCGGATTTTACAAAAGAGGTCATAACACAAAATCACTTTAATTCTCTAAGTAGTTTAAGGCCTAAGTGGTGTCAAGTGGTGTAAGAAATTAAACATGTATCCCTCTATCACAAATAATTCATTTTCCTACCTTGTATCATTAGATGAATTCAGAAATGAAATACCTGAGGATATACGACCTTCGTGGGTTAAACTTACGACAATCACGATGATTTCGAGTTTCAAGAAGGATATAAATATTCAAAAAATACGTCAGATGTTTGAAAAGGTCACACCTATAGCTATACGCAAGGTTGGTTCTAAAATGACAGAGGGTCGAGAATGGGTATTGAAACCAACGACATTTTACAATCAAATCACATTATCATACACAGACCAATACAGTACAAAGTCTATAAAGATATTCCCGAATGGAAGCATACAAGTGGCCGGATGCACGCACCTACCGAATTGCAAACATATAATAAAACAACTCTCTGTGTTGTTTCGTATATGTTTAGGTGATGAGTATGTGGTTCCACACGATACGTTTCGTGTTGTGATGATAAATTCAAACTTCAGTCTCAATTGGAACATAAATCTCATGCGAACGGCGAATCATTTTGAAGACTACTCGGATGTATTCAAAGTATCGTTTGAACCAGATCGATATTCGGCGGTCAAAGTTAAGTTTAAACCAGCCGAGGATATGAAAGAAGTTACGGCGAGTATATTTAGTACGGGTAAAATCATCATAACTGGCGCAGAGACTTTCAAAGAAATTGCATTTGCATACAATGTCATAAATCAGCATATCAATACAGACCCATCCATTCGAGTTTCTAGAGTCGACCCGAGTAAGATGGAGATATTCGACAGGGACACTTTATCAGGGCAGAATATAAGTGATTTTATAAACAAGTTGAAAACGATGAACATAAAATCATGGAAACGTACAATCACGAATAGACAAATTAATTTCTGATGTAATAATAAATGTCGCAGCGACTTGGAATGGCCGATGGCCGTTGTTTCAGCATGAACTCCTCTAACCAGTTGTACAATAACTATCTCATGAAAACGAATGGGATTTCCTACGAGGACAACTACTCTTTCCGCAAACTTCTTCAGTCGAAGGGGCCAGAAATCCTCAAACCCACGCAAGCGTTGCAAGGTACGTCCAAGTGCTCGTCGTGTGACAAGGCTTTGTTGGATGTGTCTGATATCTACTAAATACGCGAAATTAAACCAATTATATAATATATATATTTTCTAGAGAATGTGTCAGTGTACCATATGTCTCAATGATGTAAGGGAGACAAGACTTAATAAGTCGATACGATGTGGGCATCTGTTTCATTCACATTGTCTAGAAAAATGGAAAAATAAAGGTAAGCAAACCTGTCCAGTGTGCAGAAAGGTGTTTGACGGTGCAAACTTTAGAGTTCAGGTCACTATACATAACAACTTTGAAGCTTCATCGAATACAGTCGAAATCGAAAATGAATACATATTTGACGCACTCGATATATTTTTTGATGTCGAAAATCAAACCGATTTATCGAGCCTTTTGTCGGACTTTGGGGTGAGTGTGGCCGACTTTGATCCCTCTGTTTTTAACACAGAATGAGCTACAGTATGTCTTGTAGTTTAATCCTTCGTAATTTCTATTCGCTTTTCTTGGATCTATGATAACTTTACCTTTGGCATCGGTTATGAGTGGACCAGTAGCCCATCCTCTCTTGTGGGCAAATATATTTGCCTTAAAACGCAATATTTTACCTGGTACCAACTTACCGGCATTTCTAACTCTAGATACGGGCACCTTAAAAAACTTAGCAATGGAATCGTATGTATTACCGCTTTTTACCTTATATTCAACTTCATTCACTTGTTTATAGAAGTGAAAATCACCTTGGCGGAAATAGTTGGTGGGGTTACCAGGTGCAATGAACATCATGACTTTGTAATGCCCAACTTTGCATTTTTCGGTAGGTTTCGCTATGTACACACTCTTTGGATTATCGGCGACGACGCGCTGTGGTAATTGCTTACAACTCACATATGAATGATTCATATTGCGCATCCCAGCCCGTTCACCTGGAACGCTTTTGTATGAGCGTAAAGATTCGTAGTCACCAACGGCATATGCATAACAGTTATTGTTATTTATCCCAACTGCACGTCCCCACAGTCTCTGTGTGAATCTCGGTTCAGAACCGCTCAGGGGGAGACGTTTCGTTTTAGTTGTGGTAGTACCCCTTTTCATTAATAATATTTGAGAAAAAAAATATTATTAATAGATAAATGATTCAAGGCCTTGTTAACGCACGTAAGACGCGCGATGCTATCAGCGAACTCCTCACGTTTATTCTCGTGATCCTCATCAGCACGTTTGTGTTGCGATTCTTGTGGAATCGTTCTCTCGTGAAACACGTGACCGTCCTCAAGAAGCTCGACACGTTCCTTGATGCTTTCATGATGTCCCTCGCGCTCGCTGTCGTCCGCGGTATCTAAACTTCGTGATACCCGGTCATACTTTCTCCATTAGGACTAATTAAAGTTGGAAACGACTTGATTCCATTACACTGTTTCTTTTCACAGTCAATGAAATCAAACTTCTTACCATTCTTCTTCATGTAATCCACTTGTTTTGTGGTCCAACCACACCAATTCGTTCCATAGACCGTCCAACGACCCTTACCTGGGCACACACAATTTCCCACGCACCCACACGACTGGCGGCGACCAGTGTTCATTAGGACAATTAAGACGAGTACAATTAATAAAACGAGAGCAATCATTATATAATTATTTTATATATTTTAATTTGAGAGAATCACATAATTGAGCGACCGTTTTTCCCTGTGTATTTATGCCAACCTTCTTGGCCTTTTCTATGAGTTCACTCTTTTTGTACGTATTACATTTCTTTCCATCAACTCTCGTGTATCCCTTTGGTGCGACCGTAACTTTGAGTTCTGGTGATTTTCTTATAACACGACGTTTTGGTGGCTCCGCCTTCTTTTGTGCGTTTCTAGCCAAAATATTCTTCGCCCTTTGAATGCCAGACGCTGACGCAACCTTCTTTGTACCCGGCTTCACGATTGGAACTGGTTTGGTGATGGGTTTCGCCTTTGGTATAAATGCGAGTGGGTCTATCCGCTTTTTAATACTCGATGACTTGTAAGGCGAGAAGTAGACATCAGAAAATATGTTTTCAAAGGTAGGCAGTTCCGCGTGATCCACACCCAATCGCAGTCTGAAATTTTGAATTTTTGGTGATATTAAACCTAAATATTGCACTGGTAGTATCCTTCTTATAAAATTAAGTACACCGGTGGTATTTTCATTTTTGTTTCTGATGCACATCATAAACATCGCATTCAAGAAAAGGTGGGCATCGTACATGGGGTGTGAATTTTGTGATATACCCCATTCTTTATTGAGTCCCCGCGTTTTTGGATTTTTGAAGATACGCGTAGAAGAGAGTCCATAATCTGTGAGCATGAGATTGAGACCCACATCTTCTACGTTAAGAACCATGTTACCGATTTTATACGTTTCTATTTTGAGTGTGGGTGTGTCTACATTTACTAAAACATTCTTTATGTGTAAATCGCTGTGTCTAAAAGATGGATACTTTTTGTGTAGTCTATAGAGATTGTACAATACTTGTGTTATCATGAATCTGTAATGAATAGGTCGCAATGTTTTCTTATTTTTCTTAATGAAATCTTCGAGTGCGCCGCTATTTGCGTATTCACTATACATGATGTGTTTACCTTTACAGCTTTCGAGTGCGTACATTTTCACACCACCAAATCTACTCACGAGTTTACCAATCTTGTACTCCATACCAAGTGGTTCATTTTGGATTTTGATGGCTATGTCTTTTTTACACTGTTTGTCTACACACCCAAAAAACACTTCGCCATATTCGCCTTGTCCGATTTTCTTTGTGCCAACTTTTGTTCGAACCATTCTCTTTAATGAAAAGTTAGGGGGACTATTGTTATTAATCGTGTAAAATATCTTATTTGGATTACAACCTAATTTTTTTATTGCTTCAGTGACTTCCTTGCTTATGGCCTCATGGTCTTTAGGGGTTCTGGCCTTGCCAACCTTGCCCCTGATGACTCTGAGATTTCGCATATGCTGTTCCACTTGCATTTAATATATTCCTAGATTTTATTCATCAACTTCCACTTCTTCTTCGTAATATTCATCTTCGGCGCCTTCGTCTTCGGGTGTCACGGGAACATCAACCCCTTGGAAGGCAAACGAAGGAAGCTTCGTAGATTGTTCAAACAAAGCTTGAGATAAGCGAAGGCTGACACCAAACTTGTTATCGATAAACCAGATTTGGGTAACATTCACGATGCACATGCATCGCTGCCCCTTTTCGATGTTGTCGATGGGGACGGGTTCTTTCTTTGGGTTGTACGCCTCGGCCATAAATTCACCGGTTGGCTTAGTCATAACCTTCAACTTAACAGTATCCGGGTATTCTTCCTTGCCAGGACGAACGAGGGGCTTGTACAAGGCCTCCTTCATAACTTCCGGATTGTATACCTTTCCGAGCCATTCCTTAGAGTTTGCCGCGACCGTTTCGATAATGCGCGCATCAAGCTCCTTGAGCTTTTTGGCGAGTTCAACGGCTTGCTCGTTGTCCGGATCAATGGACAAATCGAGCGAATACGACGTCTTGTTAGTCGTCTCATCGGTGAAGGCACTGAGACCGTAAGGGCTTCGCATAAATGGAAGTTGCAAGTAAAGCTTGCCCTTACCGTCAGCCGTATTAATGTAAACTGTCTTGCCACCATTCTTGTTCTTCTTCATCTTACTGAAGACGACAGAGGACGGTTCGAAATTTTGAGCGAGTTGAATCATGTTAGAGGACGACATCTTTGTATATCCTATAATGGTACACAAACTTTAAGCACGTTATTTTTTTCTACGTTTACTGTAATATATCATCATGGGTTTCTTTAAGGATTGTGGTTGTGGGTGCAATGGTGCCAAGGCTCAACAAAAGTTCATAATTTCTTTCATGTCGGCACTCGTATTCTTCATCATCGCGAACCCCGATACATTCAGGGCGACGCGTTCTATATTTGGCTCTTGGATCTCAAGTCCAACTGGATGTCCAACCATGCGCGGTCTTGCGTTCCACACGATTGTGTTCATGCTCGTGACGTGGGCTATGATGAACATAAAGAAGGAAGGGTACTCCATCGAGGAAGATGTGGTCATCGATGCAATCGGACCATCCCCAGAAGAGGTCATGACTCCCCCTCCTCCAAAGATGGTTGACATGCCCACCCCTCTCCCAGGTTTCGCGGAAGACCAATTTCAAATGTTCGATAGTGGCGTCGAACTCGCGCCACTCGATGTGATGGGTGGTGAAATCGATAAGCCCATCGTTATGAAAGTAAAGGTTCAAAAGGAAGTGAGCTGTGGGTGTGACGACGGGAGCCGAGTTGTCATCAAATCCAACTAAATAGTATACATAATACACGCGTCAATACACGACATAATAAACGAGTTCCGTTTATTATGTTGAGTCATTTTCAACATCGAATAACACGCATTTAGAAATCTTCATCAAATTCGATTTCACATGGATCTTCATCCATCTTACCGTAATCACCCACACGCTTTTCAAAGAAGTTCGTTTTTCCATCCAAACTGATATTTTCCATGAACTCGAAAGGGTTTGTTGAATTCCAAATCTTCTCTTGGCCAACTTGTTTCATGAGTCTATCTGAGACATACTCAATGTATTGAGTCATTTTTTCGGAATTCATACCGATGAGACTGCATGGAAGTGCATCCGTGATAAATTCCTTTTCGATCGTGACAGCTTCTTCAATAATCTGCTTAATCGTGTCCGCATTTGGTTTGAATTTGAGCATATTAAATAACTCAACCGCGAATTGCAAATGAAGACCTTCATCTCGACTAATCAATTCATTACTAAAGCACAATCCGGGAAGTAAACCGCGCTTCTTAAGCCAAAATATGGCACAGAAACTACCCGAGAAGAAAATGCCTTCGACGCACGCGAACGCGAGTAATCGTTCGGCGAACGGTCTCGATGTATCAAACCATTTCATAGCCCATCGAGCCTTTCGCTCGATACACGGAATACGTTGAATAGCTTCAAATAATTCTTTCTTTTCACTAGAACTCTTAATGTACTTATCAATTAATTTTGAATATGTTTCTCCGTGTACCATTTCGTTATGACTTTGGTACGCGTAAAACGACCGCGCTTCCGGGTATTGTACTTCATCTGCAAAATTATTATTGATGTTTTCAAATACAATACCATCGGAACCGGCAAAGAATGCAAGAATCATTTTAATAAAATGCTGTTCGTTTCCACTTAATGTGTTCCAATCATCCATATCACGCGACAAATCCACTTCTTCAGCTGTCCAATTAGACATTTGCGCCTGTTTGTATAGGGCCCATAAGTTTTCGTGTTGAATAGGAAACACGGTGAATCTGTTGAGGGTTGGTAACAACATTGGTTCGATGTCTTCGATGTGATCCTGAAAATCGAAAAACGAACCAATGTGCACATCGTCGACAAAAATTTGAGGGTAACCGCTTATACTCTTTTTGCATTTCTGTACGAGTTCATCTTTTTCCATATTTAGTTTTTTGTAATCCAATCCAAGGTCTTTACATAGTTGTTCCGCGCTATCGCAAAGTTTGCAGCCATCCTTCGAAAAAATCTCAACCCTCATGCGTGTGTTATTACTTAAAAATATTTTTGTTCCAAAACTTTAAGAATGATAAATTTTTCAGAGATCCAGCCTGGTGATCTCATACGAGTGTTGTTAAATATAGATGATATTGATGATGAGATGTACGCTGTAACAAAAGAGAATAGAGACGACTACCTCATCGTCAATTATTACCTTGAAACTTCATTGGTTTTCAAAGGTGCACGTGTATATGAACTTGATGATAACGAAGAACTTGTACAACAGGAAAACTTGTGCGAACATTACCCAGATGGCGAATCCATATTTAAACGTGTTGACGATATGTTGTATTGCATAGAAGACGAAGTTGAAAGTGACATCGAAAGTGTATTCATAGATGAATCCGATGAAGAGAGTGATCTCGAAGGTTTCATTGTTCCAGACGACGAAATCGACGGTGAGGTTGTACCCCCAGCCGGACACAGGGAAATCGACCAAGAATGGGCCGATTGGGAACCAAGAAGCCCTGGTTCAAGAAGATATAAAGAGCTCGTAGATTCAATCGAAGAGTTTGCAAAGATGCACGCGGATAATTTGAATTTTTGAGGCCTAAGTGCGGAATTCCAGTGTCTAAAAAACAAATCAAAAACGTATGGAAGGATTGGCTGCTATCTGGTCGGATGTCGACCGTTTATTGAATAAACCTAATGTAAGAAAGCCAATTAATACGCATATATGTATAGAATGTAACGGAGTAAAAGTATTCACGAAAGAAGGAATGCCAGTGTGTTCACAGTGTGGACTCACACAACAGCATTACGTGGATGATAGTCCGGAGTGGACTAGTGGACTCAGTGAAGATGGTCGAGTGAATGACCCATCTAGATGTGGAAACCCGAACCCAAATCCAGAATTATTTTCAGATGCATGGGGAAAGGGTACTATTATATCAACGCAACATACGTCTACTTATGAAAATAAGAGAATGGCAAAGATAAACTTTCATCAATCGATGAATCACACAGACAGGTCTCTGTTTCATGCATATAAGGATATAGACGAAGCATGTCATCTTTTACCCGATAGTGTTCTTAAGGATGCCAAAATGATGTATAGGAAATTTAACGTAGAAAAATTGACTCGTGGAGCAGTACGCTCGGGTATAAAAGCGAATTGTGTGTTATACGCGTGTAGGTTATCTAGTATTCCTAGAACTACAAAAGAGATTGCGGATATGTTTGGTATTCAGAGCAAGGATATAAGTCGAACAACACAGATGTTTAAGGATACACTACTGGGTAAAACAGAGAAGAACTATGTGACCAAACCGTTCAATGTGATGCAACGTCTGTTAAACTCGTTTGAGATTACACGAGACGAACGTCTTGAATGTAATAAAATGTGCGGCAGACTCGAAGAGTGTGCGGAACTTATGAGCAAGACACCGAATAGCGTGGCGTCTGTCATCATATACATAGTGTTAAATGGTCAAGTGTCAAAGAACGATATCAGTAGCAGGTGCACGGTGTCTATACCCACGATTAACAAGATAGAAACTATAATTAAACGATACTTAGAGGAATAATTGTAATATATTGTATCATGGTGAAAGTATTTTTAGCCACCCCTTGCTATGGAGGTTTATGTCTCGAGAAATACATGACGAGCATCATAAAGCTTCAACTCAGATTGATTAAAGAGGGTATTCAGCTCATGATAGATACCACTGAAAATGAAAGTCTTGTGCACAGAGCTCGTAATGTGGCTATAGGTCGTTTCATGCAAAAGACCGATGCCGACTATTTTATGTTCATCGATGCGGATATTGATTTCGATGCCGAATCCGTCGTTCGGTTAGTACGATCTGGACATGATGTATCGGTTGCAGTGTACCCAAAGAAGGTGGTCATGTGGGATCAAGCAAAGGCTGCGATAGAGAGCGGTGATGACAGAAATATGGCGATGTTGTCATCGAGTTTGGTGGCCAACATTGGCGCACATCGTCGGACGGTTGAAAATGGGTTCGTGGAAGTACTCGATGGGCCAACTGGATTCATGGTTATCTCGCGTGGTGCACTCGAAAAGATGCATGAACATTATAAGGAATTGAACTGTAAGAACGATCATCAAAATCGTGACTTTGATGAATATTGTGCGGTGTTTGATTGCATGATTGATCCGGAATCCCGTAGATATTTGTCCGAAGATTACGCATTCTGTAGAAGATGGCAACAGATTGGCGGTAAGATTTACGCAGACGTACATACGACACTTGGACATGTTGGTAATTTGCCTTTTAGTGGTTGTATGAATGAGAGGCTTAAGGCTTAGGCGTATATATTAAGCAATGAAGTTGGCTACTATTATTGTGACGCGCAGTAAATCATGTCATGTGAAAACACTTCACACGGTGCTTCGTTTGAATCTCACGTGTATTCAGGCTGGCGATGTACAGAATGAAGTCGTATACGTCGACGACGATCCATATAGCAAGTCTGACATCATCCAAAGGTATATGAAGACGTCCGATAGAATCCTGTTCATCGACTTTGGAATAAGTATGGATGAGGGTTCTATCAAAAAGGTGTTTGAACCAAATGAAGGTGTCGGATGTCTCGTGTTCCCGGGTGTATTGGAAGGTATCGATTGGGGGTTGTTCAAAGCGAGGGTCAAGGAAGGTTCACTTGAACCAGTGGAGCAAATTGGTCTTCATTTTGATACGGACGTTGGTAATCGCGTGTCAGATGATGTGTATCAGGTAAAGTCTACGTCGGCGAGGTGTTGGCTCATGGTGTGTAAGAACACACTCAAGTATGTGCGAGATAAGAGGACTCATGATTGTCGGGTTCCACCCAGAATGGAACAAATGTTTTCCAAGTTCAAGGAATTGGGTGTCAAAATTCATGCGTATACAGCAGCTAAGTTGGTGATGACATACAGTCATGAATGTATCAGTAACCTGTTGAATGCCGCCGGTATTAAAGCTAATTAAAGATTAAAATTAAAACATTAAACATATGTCACGAGTATCTGTAAATAGGGATGACCCACTTTACAAATACGCGATCCAATACATGGAGACTGCATGGGGTGTGAATAGACGTTTTCCGGGATGTCAACCTGTGTCCATCGAGTACAAACACTTTGATATTCTTCGTAAAAATGAATACGTTGTGTGTGAAAAAACAGATGGAACCCGTTTCATGATGTTATCGTTCATGTATGAAAATACAAAAGTGAGTGTATTTGTGAACAGAGCACTCGATATATATCTGTGTAACTTGAATTTTAGAAGACCTATATACAATGGAACTATATTGGAGGGTGAAATGTATGGCGACACATTCATGATATATGATTGTCTCATTGATTCTGGTACACCAGTTGGTCACGAAGATTTCATCGCGCGGTTGAAGCACTGTGAAAATGTGAGTAAGAAATTACTCTCGTTAAAAACAGATGAAATAAAATTGAGAGTCAAAACGTTTCACCTCCTAAAAGATTTTGATTCGTTTCTCAACGACTACTTACCCACGGTGACACAAGATATAGATGGACTCGTGTTTACACCCATCTTTTGTCCGGTTAAGATAGGAACACACGAAACCATGTTCAAATGGAAACCAAAGAATAAAAATACAATTGATTTTCAGATGAAGAACGTGAACAATGAATGGCGATTATATGTACAAGAGAAAGGTGAACTCTTTTTTGAATCTATAATTCCACCAAACATGATGGACGAATCACACTTTTATCAAAATGCGATAGTTGAATGTGAGTATGTGACAGATAGCGTACCTATGTGGTGGAGACCCATCAAATTTAGAACGGATAAGACGTATGCAAATAGTAGACGCACGTTTTATAGAACACTCGTGAATATCAAAGAAGATATACAAATCACGGACTTTTTAAAATGTATGTAATGATATAATACCCATCTACATTACTCGGCGTTGTTTCGTATATATGCTCGTCATCATGCTCAACCCACTTTTCTCCAAACTTTGTCCCGGATATATAATGTCCACCCCATTGAATACCCCTGTGTATGACATAAGATTGTAATTCGTATTTTAATTCATCATTGAATGTCAGTGTATCTTCCACAATAATTCGACTCTTCTTATCGAATGATACGAATAACACTTTAGGTAAAGTCTTAAATAATGTACGCGTGGTCGCGACATTGTGTGTATTACCGTCATCATCTACATAATCTTCTAATGTATGCCATTTAGTGCTTTCACGTATTAAATCGGATACTTTGCATTCACTTTTATTTACAGTCAATGTTTGTATACTAAATGGGATGTCTATCGTATTTTTACCAATCGGTGATATAGTTATTTGATGCTTTTCTCCATATATAAGTTTCTTTATTTCTGGGAATGTTTTTTCGAGTATATCTATTATACAGAATAACGCATCCTGTGCGTCGTGTGGTTCATGTATTTTGAAGCGTGGAAATACACATCTAAATTCGTCCATGAGTGGCGTTAGGTCGAAACACATGGGTTCGTGTATAGAAAAGTATTTTCGTGTTAATTCTTGATATAGTTTTGAAAACCCACACGCACCGTTATAGTCATTTTTGTATATATATTCTGATATGATATGTACATGCAATAGACATTGTATCGCGGCATTAAAATAACATGTGTTACCTAAGTTGGATAAACCATGCATACTAATTTAAAGTTCTAAAAAAGGCTTAAGAGAAAGGCGCGCTTATAGTTAGAATACAATGGACGTGACACATCTCTTTGAAAAGATTAAACCACTCTTTGAAAAACACAAGCTTGATAAACACATCGAGTTTGAGTTTAGATTGGGTAAATTTAATTGTGGTACATTTGATACCGATGTAAGCAAGGCTACATTTGATTTTGTATTGGATGGACTGAAGAGATACAACGGCTGGGAACGCATCGTGTCTGTGACTGAAGAAGTTTTCTATCGAGAACAGGATAATCTTCGTATCTCTATTGATACGAATACAAGTGACGAGACCATCGTGCGCAAGGAACGCATTCACAATGAGGACTTTGATAAATTGAAAGATTCCCCATTTGATGTGCGATTCAGTGTTTCAAGAGAAACTCCTGTAGAAGACTATGATGGTGAAATGGATAAAAAGAAGATAAAATATAGACTTTCTTTCATTCGAAAGAATTTATCCATAGATCTGACCATCATAAATGGTGATATCGAAGACATGGATACTGAAGATCCAAATCGGTACCAGATTGAATTCGAAATTATAGACCCAACACTTGTTAAGGACGACATTGAATTATTCAATATCGTTCATAAAATCAAGGACGTATTTAATATGTTGGATAGTATTAAGCAATGATTTGGATACTTGTAATATTGATCATAACGTTTTTCTTATTTGGCGCCAAATATACAGAAGATAATGTAGGTATCATGGGATATAAAACGAAGAATTTCCATATGTCTCATGGTATGTCGAAGAATATGTTCGAAAGCATGAAACAGGGTGGATTGAGCAATGAATCACTCAAAGAGTTTATCATGATGGAAGACCGCCTCTTAGATGTGGAACGCAAGTCGGTGTGTTCACAAACTGCACACCAGTTTGAAGCCGTGGGTATTTCTGAACAGATAAAAAAGAGATTTCTCGGATATGATTTTTCATATCACTCAAAGCATATAAAACAGGCATCTGAACCTGAAAAACTTATAAATAGAAGCATCACTTGTTCTTAGAATATTCTAATTCTAATTTTTTTCTTTCATTTTTAAACTTAATTATGAATTTTTTTATTTTTTCTTCACTTGGACTCTGTGCAATTACATATCTAACAACTTCGTCACCATATTTGCCATACTTCTTTATTACTGCAGCTTCCTTGTAATTTTTAATTCTGGCATTTTTCCACGATTTTACTGTTTCTTTCTTAATAGAATCCGCATTCATCTTTTTCAATATACCATTCTTGTTAGTGAGTCTCTTGTTGTTGGATGCAGTATTAAGTTTATTTGATAAATCATTAACATCACGGTTTATGTTCATTACATTACCAAATTTTCTCATCCATTTAGAACCATAGAGTTTAATTATGTCATTTTTAATACTATTTTTATTCAAACGACGTCGCTTTTCCACTTTTAAAACATTTAATTCTTCTCTTATAGCTTTATTTAAATTTCTCGTCATTTTGTTTTGATTTTTTTGTTTTTGTTTCAAATTTCTCGTTATATTATTCTGTTTAAGTTTTAACTTTTCACATAATACCTTGATTGTATCTGTATCATTTACAGAGATTCCCTTGTTCATCGCGAGTGCGATGAGTTCTTCCTTTTTATAGGATACACATGGTTTATTACCCACCTTGAATGATGTGTTTCCCAAATCAATGTTTTTGATCATGCTACACAATTTATCTTTTTTGTTCGTATCCTTTGCGCCCACGACACCCATTTTCCTCGCCACGTCGAGAAGGGTTGCCTTTGTGAGAACGGTGCACTTCTTTTTTCCTATGCGCATAGTTCCATCTGCGTCGTATGTTACTTCTACTTTATTTCTAGGTGATGCGCGTGTCGTTCTCTTTTTGGGTATCTTATAACAACATTCGTCACCCTGTGGGTTTTTCTTGACTTGAAATCCGGATTTACATGGCGGTCTTCTTTGTTTTGGGCACGATGATACTGTAGGTTTCACCGCAACGCTTCGTTTACTCATCGCGTTTGGTACGTTCGTGGTTAATTTTATTTCGCCCTTGGAAAGTAGCATTGAAAAGAAATCAGTCGCGGCGTTATATGCCGCATTGAGGTGTGTAGGATTCTTTGCACCGGATATCTGAATTGCACCACTTTTTGCTATTATGTATTTATAGTCTTTGTATTTCACGTACATCATTGGTGATAATTCGGGTTCGTAGTTTGACTGGAAGCCGTATCGAATACTTCTATCGTGTAATTGCGCGAGGTTTGAAAATACGCCATTTATTCTAAATTGAGCACTTAAATTGTTATATACGAATGGGTTATACAAAAACATCTCACCACGCGTGTATTTTTTTACCATGAAACGACGAATGAGTTCGGGTTGTCTTTCCATGTCTTTACCCTTTCCAATGAAGCCACTCGAAAACCGAATTTTACCGTTCTTGTAAAAGTTTGCGGTACCCCCGGTCGTCTCCGTACCGTTTGTGATTTTGAACTTAATCTGTGCAGTAAAGAATTTTTCATTTATGTTCCCCTTCTTTCCATATTCTTTAGTGTGCGAAAACCCAGTTTTAAAACGTCCATAGATACCCAATATTTCAGTCGTATCTATGAATAATCCTTCTCCGATTGATGTTCGAGCGAGAGGTTTCGATTGTAAAATGTGTTTCAAATCAATGCGAGGTTCTGCACCAAAACCATCGTTTATGGTGGCATTGAACATACCTGGGTTAAGACCACTGATTGACAATTTGCGCACGGGTACATTTATGTTCTCATTGCTATTACTATTGTATACGAATTGAGCGAATTCACCCATATTTTGATTATTTATCATGGAGTTTTGTAATCGCCGGGGGAATGTAGGTGGGGATGAGCGCTGAATCTGGACACCAGATGATTGAATAAAATTCTGTAGAGACTTTGGGCGCTCCATTCTGTAATATATTGATATTTTAATTACAAATCGTCTTCTGTGGTAAGAAGCGAGTCATTAACTATGTCTAAACCAAATACAAACGCTTGCATACTGAATGCAGCACCGTTGTACATGGCCGTGTGCTGACGCACCTCGATGTCGCGCTGACTGAACGGACCCGCGTAGAAGTCTTGATTGAACCGTGGTTTACCAAGGTTGTTTGCTGTACAGTGTTCATTGAACTTCTCGACAAATATCTTTTGTGGGCAGCATAAGTCTTTGCCGTATTTGAGGTAAGGTGATTGCAAGAAGTTTTCGAGTGTACTCGATACCGTTGCAACTTGCTTTTGTACGTCTTTGAAATACTGAGGTACAATATTCCATATATCCTTATTCGAATACTTTTGTGAATATTCGAGGTACGCGCGAATACACTTCTGTAAAATGACTGGAATCTCTGCTTCTAGCTTCTTTTCGAGTGTTGGGTCTGCATCCTTCACTTGTTTACCAAAATTCCAAGTCAAAATACGACGAAGAACACTCCCGGAATTATCCTTCCAACTCGGGACTTCATTCCCGCCGAGAATACCCGGCACCTTCCATGTCATCGTTTTAGCCTTCTCGTGCTTCACGGCACACGACACCTGTTCACCAGATACAATAGACTGGAATTCAGCTTGTTCTAGTGAAATATCACCCTTAATCTCCGGTGATATAAATACAAATGCATCATAGATAGACGAAAGACCAAATTTCTTCTCTACATTATTTGAAAGTGTTCGAACGTCATCCACATCGTAAAACAACGCAAATACCTTGGTAATCAAGGTGGATTTACCTGAGCGTGCGATACCTTTTAAAAATGGTATGATTTGCCATCCATCCATGTCACCAACTTCGAAACATAACCGACCACCCATGATATACATCCATTTTGAGACTTCGGCGTTAAACTTTTGATAGTCCAAAATCGATTGAAAAAACGGTGTTGGAATGTTTTCCCATGGTTCGGTGTCAGTAAAATCTTCAAAATCAGTGTCAAAGTATTTACAACTCACGACCGCCTGATCCAGATTTTTGAACTCCTTTGAATCGTATGGGTGGAACTTGGTTTCATACAACCCAGTGCTCGCAGACCAGCTTTTACCAACGAAAATACCATTCTTAAATGACCACACGTGTCGATTGCGCTTAATCTCCGGAAACTGCATATCATTACAGTTCGTCAAGTGTCTGATGACATCGGCATACCCAGACCCTCGGCATGATAAATTTTTCCATAATTCGAATTCGGTTTCCTTTTGTGCAGCGCTGTACACATATTCTTGAATACGTTGTTCTTGTTTCCATGCACGTGTATCGTGTCCATCACTGGTTCTAATTTGTTTACAGCAATGCCCCTTGTATCTTTTAATGTTATTTTCATATAACTTTTTCAACATAGTCAAGATAGCTTGTTGATATGGCGACAATTCTTCTGTATTTGAAATAGTTGAACATCTAAAAATTGATGGGTCTGTTTCTGGATTTATAGGTATATATGTCGGATTATTGATTCTTTCATAAATACGTGTGTGTCTAAACACAATCTGCCACGCGTCGTCAACCTGGTCAATTAATCTATTAATTCTTACTGAAATTTTCATATCATCGCCATCATCGAGGTCGAGAATCTTCAGAGCATCTGCACGATGATACATTTGTCCAAGTTGAAGATTCATTCGTTGATGTTTTGCGGAGATACGTTCTATGTCTACATTGTTACTCGGTAATCCTGAATCGGGATTCAATTCCGATACAGAAAAAAAATTTTTAAAACCCAGTTGAAAGGAAACGCCTTCGTCGTCCCTCTTTTGAATATCCCACATGTCTTCCAATTGGGTCAAAAAGTTTATGAGTTGTTCGGGATTAAGACTTTGAATCAGATTAGACCACATGACCTGATTCGTCTCCTCTGGATTCGCATCTTGGTTTATGAAGTGTGTATCCATCATCTTTAGTCCCCTTTCATTACCTATGACTTATTTTTCTAAGCTTTTTTTTGGAGCTGAGCCAAAATTTTGATCATGATCCTGTTTTGCATTTCTAACTGATTCGAGATACTTACCAGGGCAGAGCAGACCGTGTCACCATTTTCGGTCGTGAGAACAGAACCTAGGAGAGACCCCATATCCATAAATTCACCTTCCCCTTCTTCGATGAAAATTTCTTCGTCGTCACCTTCTTCAAATTCTTCGTCTTCGAATTCTTCATCTTCAAAATCTTCGTCTTCTTCCTCCTCTGGATCTTGCATGGGTTGTTCTTGTTCGACTGACATTTAAAGTATACCAGGAAAAATCAAACTGGGTTTTTTCGCGAAATTATTTTCTCCGTATATAGTACAAAAACTCTCACAATGGCCGGTGGTCTCATGCAACTCGTCGCGTACGGTGCCCAAGACGTCTACTTGACGGGCAACCCAAAAGTCACTTTCTTCCAAGCGGTGTACAAGCGTCACACCAACTTCGCTATGGAAAACATCGAACAAACCGTGAACGGTACCCCAGGTAACAACGGCCGTGTGTCGGTTACCATCGCGCGTAACGGTGATCTCGTCGCCGACATGTACATCGAGTCCGTCGCTGGTGTCACTGCCGGTACCGATGATGCCTGGCTCGCGGAGCGCATGGTCAAGGACGTTGAATTGTCCATCGGTGGCCAGCGCATCGACAAGCACTACCAAAAGTGGTGGCGCTTGTACTCTGAGCTCTACTTGGATGAGGCCAAGAAGAGCAACTACGGTAAGATGACCACCGCGGTCGAAGCCGGTAAGAAGATCTACTTGCCATTGATCTTCTTCTTCAACCGCAACCCAGGTTTGGCGTTGCCATTGATTGCCTTGCAATACCACGAAGTCCGCCTCGACTTCGACTTGTCGTCTACCTTCGAGTCCGTCACTGACAAGACTTTCAAGGTGTGGGCTAACTACATCTACTTGGACACCGAAGAGCGTCGTCGCTTCGCCCAAAAGGGCCACGAGTACCTCATCGAACAAGTGCAACACACTGGCACCGACACCGTCACCCTCGGTTCGGAAGTCCAAAAGCGCTTGTCGTACAACCACCCAGTTAAGGAGTTGGTCTTCTGCCTCGATAATGGCGCCGATGGCTGGGCTACCTCTGCGGGCTCCCCAGTCGTCACCGCGAACGTTCTCCGTTCGGCGACTGAATCCAACTGCTTCATCTCTGGCTCCTTCGCGGGTGCCCCCATGGTTGCGGTTGAAGGTGCGAACTTCTCCGAAGATGGCCAAGGTACCTTGGACACCTTCAAGCTCGTCCTCAACGGCCAAGACCGATTCAAGGAACAAGCCGGTAAGTACTTCAACCAAGTGCAACCATTCGTTCACCACTCCGGTTCCCCAATGCCAGGTGTGTACGCGTACTCTTTCGCCCTCAAGCCAGAAGAGCACCAACCAACTGGTACCTGCAACTTCTCGCGCATCGATAACGCGCAAGTTGCCATCAAGGCTCGCGCCGATGCCTCGGGTAAGACTACCCTCCGCATGTTCGCGACCAACTACAACGTGTTGCGCATCCAATCCGGTATGGGCGGCCTTGCGTTCTCCAACTAAATTCGTTTTAGTATAAATATTAGAATTGTAATGTAAAAATAGTAAATATTAAGATACGTCACGTATGTTAATATTTTAATCGGTGTGTATAATAAACGTAAAAATGGCGGAAACCGCCCAGGAAGACAAAACTTTTAAACCCAAGCGATCTACGAATTGGGGTGTGATCATACTCATGGTCATATTGGTATTATTATCTGGTGTAATCGCGTGGTTTGTGTTTTTTGATAAGAAAGTGAATGCGCCACGAAGCAGCCTCATGACTAACATTGGAGGGGGGTCTTTGAATTCCATGTCCATGTCTAATAATAGCGCGTATGGATTTAACGGTAAAATCCAATAAAACTTAAAGTTAAAAACTCATACATTAATAAGTATGATTGAAGTGTACACAGACGGAAGTTGTTTGAATAACCCAGGTCCAGGTGGATGGGCCGCGAAGTGTTATAATCCCTTATTCGTGCTAGAAGGTGGCTCTCATACGAGCACGAACAATATTATGGAAATGACGGCTGTCATTAAAACGCTCGAGAAATGCCTCGAGTTGAACGAGCTCGACGTTGTCATATACACCGATAGTAAATACGTTAAAATGGGACTCACAGAATGGTGTAAAAAATGGGTAGCAAATGGGTGGTGTACGGCTACGGGTGGGTGCGTTAAAAACAAAGAACTTTGGGTCGCTATGATTAAACTCATGGATTCAATGCATGACGTGCGGGTAGAGTGGGTAAAGGCGCATGCGTCAAATGATAAGAATAACGAAGTTGATCGTTTGGCCAGACGTCAGGCGCATATATTTTCTACATGAAATATAATGGACATACATTGGTGTCCTAGAGAAGAACAACTTCTTGTTCGTTGGGCAGAAAAAGCCGCTGGATATAGATGGCTACATAATCACGCGAGGATGTATTATAAATGGTTAAATGATATGCTTTCTTATCCATGTATAATAATATCAAGCATCACCGGTGTTGGTGGATTCGCCGTATTGAATCCGAGTGAAGAAAACATGGATTCGTCAATGAAAAGGAATATTCTTATATTTCAATATACATTTGCATTTTTAAATGTAGTTGTTGGTATTTTGACGTCTATATCAAAGTTTAATAACAGTGCTGGTATGATGGAAGCACATTCCGCTATGTGTGTACATTATTCAAAATTGTACAGAAATATTGACATGGAATTATCTCTTGATGTCGGACATCGTGAAAATGCCATTGATTTCGTGACTAAACAGAGACAAGAGTACGATAGACTCCTCGATGAAGCACCCGATATACCGAGTCTTTCGATACATGCATTTAATAGGGCATTTCCAGACAAAGTAAATAAACCTGATGTCTGCAATGGTCTCAATGTTATACAACCAGGTGGTGAGAGCGAAACAAAGATATCTGAAATTATATCAAAATGGATTTTAAAGAGGCGTAGAAGTAAGTCCAGCCTAGACTTAGACAGGGCTGAAAGTGCATGAACTTAAAGATTAGGTCCGTAGTATGCATATGAAGAAGTTCCTATAGCTCAGTTGGTTAGAGCGTGGTGCTTATACATAATGTATATTTTGTGAATTCAAACACACAGAGGCACGCCAAGGTCATGGGTTCGACCCCCATTTGGAACATTATTTTTTACATGTGTGGTTCCATATGTAAAAAATAATATCCGTGTACATAAATGAAATTTCTACAAGACACGACTGTACTTGTACCAATCGTGATTGCGTCTATTTATAGCGCCATAAAGCTTTCGACCACGAACTTCTATCCAAGCATCGATAGAATATTAAACCAGAATATGATCTATGGTATCATAGTCATGTTGCACGCCATGTTCGGTATTAAACCAATCTCCGAAATGCCATCTCGAACTCAATCCGTGACATCGAGTGTGTGGTTTAAATTAACCACGCTTATTATCATTTCATTTTCAGCGACACGTGATTTTGAAGATGCTATACTTGTACTCGTTGCGTTCCTTGGTATTGTACAACTCTTACGAACCAAGGATGAGCGTCAACGATACCCATATATAATTGCTTAAAAGTTATGAGATATGTATACACATGAGATGTGTCTCTTTTTCACACGATAATATCTATGAATATAGACGTTTCAAGATTAAAACGACTATTCTTGAAACGATTTATAAGAAATCGTTTACATGTGCTCCGGTGAATGAAGTCAAAGATAATCCGAGACTCAGGTTTAGATTTAAGGAGGCTATAAATGAAGCACACGAAATATGTTCGAAGGATGCACACTGTAATGACTGTTATGCGGCATGGGAAGAGGTTGATGAACTTGAAGACTCTATGATGCGCAGAGGCATAGAAGTATTCTCAGAGAATAGTATGAGATACGGGTCACTCATCCGCCGAAATTTCAAAAATCGATGGAATGTCAGAAATGTAGAAGATCACCACGTGATTCCACACGAATTCAGAAATCATCCGTTAATCAGACACCTTAAATACGACACCAATTCAAGTGAAAATATAATTATGATGCCTCGTGTACTTACACCTAATCTACGTCAAAATAGACTCACACATAACGGTGGACATCGTAAATACAATAAGTATGTTGGGCATGTATTGGATTCTATAGATAGACTCGAAGAACCACAACCAGAATTTAAAAATTTTGTTGACTTTTTAAAAATTGGGTGTCGTTTTAGACCACAAGACATACCATGGCCCTAATAACCATATTCAAGTAAATCGGTTGTTGCATCCGGATACACCTTTGAGAAGAAATCTCTCCTTTTCCAGTCACTATGCCCTATGGTACTTGAATGGGATCTATCTATCTTCATACAGTGTCTTAGATCTTTGTAATATACGCGGGCACCTTTTGCTATTAAATCTTCGTGTTTCATGTCCACATGGTTATCCATTGGATAAAAATCACCGTAATACGTTCTCATGTTATCTACGTGTATGAGATAACATTTAGTACTTGATATCCATTTCACGCGTTCTAAACCCGTCTCAGATACAGTCGATTCCGGTAACCTAGAAATACAATGAAAGAAACATAATTCAAAATCATCACCCAATTCATCGATAACGCGCTGCACTTCATCGAATAGATTTTTATGTTTTATGATGACGTTATCTTCGAACACGAGTGCATATTTTAGTCTTTGTTTGAAACATCGTTCGTATATATTCATGTGCCCAAAGAAACATCCTATCGCACCCAAATTAAAGTATGTTATATTTGGTCGTATAGCGTTTTTATCGTAATGTGTCTTGATAGCAAATCTATAATACTTTGGATCTATGTCATTCGAATATTTTTTAGCAATAGATAAATCTTTTGTATTATCTCCATAGACGATTTCTAGTGGAATACTATCATCATATGAATCTAAAAATTTGCGAGATCGTTCATTCGAACTTTTCATGGTGAGTAGAAAACATTTATAATCGACTCGTGGTGTGTATAATATGGTTTTAAGTGTGATTATGATAAATGTTAAAAGTATTACAATTGGTAATGCTATCATATCTATTTTATATGTATAAATTTATATTGGGAGAGATGCGATAAAATTCATAGAAGTTTTTGTTTGGTATAAAAAGTCGTACTGACACACGGCCGCCTGTGCAATAGGACACGGAATCCCCGCATGCGCGCAATGCATAACAAACGTGCGTGCGTATTTAATCGTGTCATGCATGATATCAAATGGTTCGGTGTTAAACGCGTTGCATTCGAGGGAACTCCCTTGTATACACGCCTTAATTCCTGGAGACAATTGTGTACCTTCATAGTATATCATAGCATACATAAACCTGAGTGTGTTCAACGCGACATCTCGGTCGAAAAACCGGTTAAAAGGTTGCTTAGTTTCTATCATCTTCATGTAACGACTCGTCATGCGTGCGTTTAAACTCGTTTGTAATACCGGTGTGGGTATACATGCGTCGAGTGCATATTTACTACACCAAATAGAGTTTGTATTGATGTGTGCGACGTCTTCGTATTGGTGTGAACTGAATAATCTGTCTATAGTCGTTTTCAATATAGGACCATTAATATCAGAATTTTTAGCATCTTCAAGTATATATGTAATCGTCTTTTCTTGATTACAGTATGATAACGTATCTGCATACGCTTGAAATAACGCACATTCCATATTTTCGTGTATCATTTTTGCAAAATGACCACTCCCCGGATCTTCTCCAATGTGTACGATATCACGTGCAAATGTTCTAAAAAATAACTCGTGTGCGTCAACAATATCCTTCTTTCCACCCACCATGAGCGTATCATTGGACATACCCGCACTCATGTAGTGTATGCCGTTCTTTTCACACATACTTGAATACGATTTACTCACTTCATAGTGTTCGTTACTTAAATTTAGAATTGTATCTTCTTTATCACACCACTCAATGAGTTGATGCATCGTTCTTTTGGATTCCTCATGATTGTGCATGAATGTCGCAATAGTTCGGGGACCATTCATATTGAGTGTCATGTCGGCGACCGATGGCTGTGTTTTTACGTGTTTGAAACATATTAAATTTTCCATATTTTTATCGTGCACATGAATTTCTCTAAATTTTTGTGCATCCCGGATCACACGAAGACCCGGGTAATGAAGACCAACGACACCGTACGACATATCTGTCTATATTCGGTGTGTATTTTTTATATTACTTCCACCCATACATCGACATGTTTGTGTGTTCACACCAAGGATATACTTCTTCGTATCCCACGAAATTTCGAGCTCTTATGCCAGATCGCGCACATTCGATGCATGTATCGATGTTATCGTCTATGATAAGGTTGAGTGCAAGACTCTTACATACATCAACCTTTTTGATTTCGTGATCGGTATAACTGTTGGTGATGATTAAATCATCAAACATACCTGGAAAATGCTGATCCAACCAAATTTCTGTTTTTTCTCGAGCCGAATCTTGTCTACCCGTGACAGCATACAATTTCTTCGATTGACCCCGCAAACGTACGATACCAATTTGGGAATCGCGGATTGGTTTTAATTGTAAAAACTCGGGTGACTTGTAAAATTCTTCAACCATATGCCTTGATTCGTCCTCGGTAATATTAAACATCTCGCGATATACATAATTGTACCGCGTATTAGATGGTGGCATCTTAAGACCGCGCCATTTAGCCATGGGCTTTACAAACGGTACGAGTACTTCATCGATATCTATGGCGACTTTCTGCATCATGTATTACATTATCATTCGTAGTCTCTAAATACAATTCCAACCGGGAATCTTGGAACACCCAAATCAGTTAGATTTTGATATTTTACGGTTAACATTTTGTTGATATATTTTGAACTATTTTCAAACATTTCTTTACGTTTCTCGTGTGTACCCTCTGGTCTAACACTAAATACGTGACCACTCGGTGTGATGCATTCCCATATTGGTGTACCAACGTCTTTACCCACACACTCCTTTACACCGACAACTTTGTACTCATCCGTTTTAAAATCTTTCATTTTTAATAGATAATTACTCCGCTTTCCTATTTCATACGTGCTCGATGCTTCCCGTATCATAGTCCCCTCGTATCCATCGCGTATGAATTGGTCATGAATTTTTTGTAGGTCTTGTTTTGAATTCACACGAAGTGTTGTCACCGTCGTTCGTCCAATTCGTTGTTCAAACGTTAACTCGGGTCGATGAACATCAAAATAATCAAATACATGAAACTGCAGAGCCTTTGGATTGGTCTTGAACAGACTCGTTATTTCTTCAAATGTTTTTGTTGGATCGTAACACTCGCCATCTAGATATTCACCATCTTTGAGACCAGACCCAAGATGTTCAGTACCAGGTACAATTTTACCAGTTCTAGATACACCACCTTTATTTGATATAAGTAGCCGAACACCATCTATTTTTGGTTGAACATAGAATGGCTCGGATATATACTTGTGTCTATCTTCCCATTTGTTTGCTAACATTGGCAATATTGGAATTTCTTTTTGATTCTCCCACATCGTACGTGCACGTTTTAGAGCGCTATCGTATCCGAGCTTTACATGTATAATGGATACCGATTCCTTTCCACCAACCATACCAGTCTTTTTGATAATATTGGCGGTGTCATCAGCAAGCTTCTCAACACTAATATTGAAGTAGCGTTTCTTGCCGTTTTTATCGGTTTTAAAAATTGTTTCCATTATATTAAGGGCAGATATGATTCCGGTCGTAAATTACGAGCGTTTGGAGCGACTTAAGCCTCCACCAGTTACAAATGTTCCACTCAATGCGAACACAGCATGCATAGTCATCATAATTTTAGCAATTATTGGATTGTATAAACGACACCTAGACGTTAATCGACCGAATGAACGACGTTATACTTAATACATTCATCTACATTGAGGTAGATGTCTTTCTTCATGAGCTTTTTGAATTCCTTTTCGGGGATTTCCGTCTTTTCACCGTATACCTTTGTAATCATGTCCATGAATTTCGAGCACGAGTCCATCTCATTCTTGAGGTCTTCAAATTTACCCCAAAACCCATTTGTAGACAATTGATGAATGAGAATGTGTGCATTTTTACCCATACGACGTTCATGGCCACCGAGTAACATGAAGGTGGCTGCACTACAACACGCACCCTGTGCAATAGTGATAACCTTCACCCTGGATTTTTCAATAATATTCATTGCACTCAGTCCAGCGAACATTTCGCCACCGTCACTACATATATTGATTCGAATTTCCGGTTTGTATCCGGGAATATCGATAGATTGTTTCAGTAACTTTACCTCTAGCTTCTTGAATTCTTCGGTGAATTCAAGAATATCTTCCAGTGTGACGTCACCAAAATAGTACATATCATTTCCTATGATGCGTGTCGTCTTGAATTCATCATCATTCGTTAATGGTAATATAGCTCCTGGCATTTTTTAAATAGAGTATATCACTTTTAAATTACTTTTTTTTGGTCACATTCTTAAATGCACTCGTTGGACTCGCTTTGATGACTTTCTTTGATTTTGGTGCGAGTGGTTTAAATGCACTTCTCGATTTCTGTATCTTTATTGTTTTTGGTGCCTTAATTGACATGGATTCAAAAATAGAATTCGCTAAACGCATGACCGAATTTACTACACCCAATTGATTCGAACTATTTTTCCGGCTTGAAACAGTTCGTTCGCTCATTTACCATAGTCTTTTATTTTTTTCTTAATCTGTGATACTTCACGTGATTTAAGTTTATTGCACAACGCAAGGTGATTTATTACGTCAAAATCCTGTGAAGTCAGACCACATGATGTGTATTTTTCTATATCACCACTTCTCGCATACTCGCGTAACAGTGCAAGTTCCTGATGTTGCCCACTTCCAATACGTATATTTATATTACGGTATTTTTGGTATCTCATCTTATAATTACCATACTTAGTCCAGAAACTACCTGGTCGTATTTTCTCTTCTTTTAAGCAACCATTTAAATAATATTTTGGTATTGATACCGCCGAATGTATAAAGTATGGCATTGATTCCCAATTACCTCTGTATATGTTCGTATCGTATAAATCTGCATCTGATAATGACATTGCAACGCATGCCATGTTTACATCTTTTGAATCTACGTAATTTTCGTGTATCATACCCCATACGTGTCCATGCTCGGACATACCATCAGCTGCATCTATTGTATCATTTGTGCATAGGACAGATATCGCGAAATCTTTTGGTGAGATGAATACATCTTTATCGTGTGAAAAATTTAGGTAATCAAAAAAGTTATGTAAATTTCCTTTACATCGTTCCGCCGCAATCTGTGCGCGCCGGTTACCTGGTGCGAGTGTAGATATCAAATCCTGATTTCGTTTTGGTATCAAAATAGTTTCAAAATTAGGTAACAAGAACATATTGGGTGTGCACACAATGAATGATCCTTTACTTAATCGCCCACCTTCCGATACGTATTCCAATAGCTGGCGCTGAGCTATGACATCGTGTCTATAATCTTCAATAAATACATTCATATTAGAATTTTTAAGTTCGTCTCTCACTTTAAACTCCGTCTCGATTTCTATACTATTTGATTCGTCTAATACAGAATTTAATACGTACGATTTACCTACACCAGAACTACCACAAATTAATACATTTTTTCCATCTTTTATATGTGTTTTTAGTATATCAATTTCACGCCGATGAAGCGTGTTTGTGATTTTCTTTTTTTGTGGGGTTATTTTAACGAACGCGTCCATGGTTAAGAATGATGACCTCACTAATCAAGCTATAGATATTATTTTTGAAAATGATGTGCTTCAGACCAGAATTATAGAGCCCATAAAAAGGAGGCTCCTCCCTTATTTAGTATGCATTGCAGTCTTTAATATCAGTCTGTTTTTAATGGTTGCGTATTTGACGTCTCGTCTACCACTTCTTCTGTGACGACTTCGGTTAATTCAACTTCACTAGGAATTGGTTGTATCTTCCGACGAGTCACTTTTCCGCGCATTTCACCGAGTTCGCGCATGAGCTCGTTTTTTGTATCACCAGCCAAAGCTACATTTTTCATACGACTTATAATTCCACTCTCTTGTATGGCTTTGAATGGAAATATTGGTTGAATGTGCATGATTTCGGGTTTATAAAACACTGAGTCATCTGGGAATTCTTTTTCAAAGTCACTCAATATATTTTTGGGTATAGATGGACTCTGTTCTATGAGTCTGTCGTACTCCGCGCGACATTCCTCTACCATATCTGAACCATTCTTACATCGTTCAGATAAAGGTAAAGTCAATTCAAGGCGAATTGTACGAGACAATTTACCATACAACTGAGATGCGACTCTGTGCGACTCTGTGAGTTCGTTTATTTTTAAGAATTGCATGATAGTCGCTATGAGACCTGCGATGAGGTTCATACCACCTATGATGGATGGAACGACTGGTCGTATAGAGAGTGGGAATTGTTCTTGTGCAAAGTTCGCGGTACCCGTGATTGTCGATAATACAATCACAGGAAGAGTAAAACGCATGCTCAATTTCTTGTACATCATGTAGGCTTGGTAATTCATAAACCTATAGCACGCCGCAGCTTCACCCCATGTCTTGAGTATCATCTCTTGTTGTGG
>Ga0222714_10001003_pt1 | contig 32079 bp, 29 predicted proteins | sample C33_3DmetaG_FD_165048 | JGI IMG/M metagenome (GOLD analysis project Ga0222714, IMG submission 165048) | Estuarine water microbial communities from San Francisco Bay, California, United States - C33_3D | ecosystem: Environmental > Aquatic > Marine > Unclassified | place: USA: California... | reverse complement strand
CTCGGTGATCCACCGGGGCGGCGTGTCGACGGAGATCCCGATGCCGTTGTCCTCGCACACGAAGAGGATCGGCATCGGGTTGCCCCGGCGGAGCCCGTAGCGGGCCGAATTGATGCCACTGAGGGCGGTCGCATGGTTCGCCGACGCGTCGCCGAACGAGCACATGACGATCGAATCTTCCGGCACGCCCGGGTCGTGATGAAGCCTGCGGGACCGGCCGAGGGCGAACGCCATGCCGACGGCCTTCGGAAGGTGGGACGCGATCGTGCTCGTCTGCGGGGGCACCCACAGCCGATGGCTCCCCCACACCTTGTGCCGACCCTGGGAGATGGGGTCGTCCTTGGAGCCGCAGATCGACAGCATGGTGTCGAGCACGGGATCCACCTCGGGGGCGTGCCGCGACCGGGCCATCATGAAGCCGCCCGACCGGTAGTGCAGGAAGCATGGATCGGTCAGCCGGAGCTGGGCTCCGAGGATCGCGTTCTGTTCGTGGCCCGCGCTCGAGATGGTGTAGTAGGAGAGCCCGCGCGCCTTGAGCCGCCTCGACGCCGCGTCCGTGGAGCGGCTGGCGACCTGGTCCTCGAAGAGGCTCCTCGCCCGGACCGCGGTCAACGACGTCCCCACGTGCAGCGGCTCGTCGTCGGCGAGCAGCCGGGGAGCGGGGGCGGCCTCGGCGATGGCCTGGTCGAGATTCCGTTCGGCGACTGTGACGCGATCCGTGGACAAGGATCGGACTCCTGATGGTGGTTACGGCCCCGCCTCCCGAGCACGCGCCGGGCCGCCTGATCGATGCGGGCACCAAGCTACCCGAAGGGGCCGGATGCCGGGAGGGTGAGACCACGGACCCGTTTTTGAGACCCCCTCACGTCACGGGCAGCTTCCCTGTGGAGTGAGACCTGCACGATTCCTCCGCGCCGCGGCCACCCGGAGCGAGGGGAGTGGTCATCGCGATGAAAGGATGGGCGGGCGTCAGCGACGGCTGATCAGCGGCGCGCCGCGGCGGTCGTGCCAGCGCACGATCCCGTCCCAGATCTCCTGCGCCGTCTCCGCGTACGAGAAAAGTTCGCGGTCCTCCCGGTCGATGACCCCCTCGTCGACCAGGAAGTCGAAGTTCACCGCACGCTTCCAGAACTCCTCACCCACGAGCACCACGGGAACCGGATCGATGGTCCGGGTCTGGACCAGGGCCAGCGTCTCGAACAGCTCGTCGAGCGTCCCGTACCCGCCGGGAAAGAGCACGAGCGCGCGGGCACGCAGGAGGAAGTGCAGCTTGCGCACCGCGAAGTAGTGGAACTCGAAGCACAGCTCCGGCGTGATGTACGCGTTCGGGTACTGCTCCTGCGGCAGGTGGATGTTGAACCCCACGGATCGGGCACCCGCGTCGAACGATCCCCGGTTCGCGGCCTCCATGATCCCTGGCCCGCCTCCCGTGGCGACGACGAGACGCCCCTCACCGGCCGTCTCCTCGGCGTCACCGACGATACGCCCGAACTCCCGCGCGACCTCGTAGTAGCGGCTGTTATCCAGGATCCGCTCCGCGATCCGGAGTCGCCGTTCCAGGTCTTCGGCCTGCCCATCGCCCCTCGCGTCGCGCAGCCGCTCGACCGCGCGGCGCGCCGCCTTCGGTTCCGGAATCCGGGTGCCCCCGAACACGACGATGGTGTGCTCGACCCGATGTGCCTCGAGGAGCTGCTCCGCCTTCAGGTAGTCCAGCTGGAGACGGACGCCCCGGGTGCCCGCGGAGTTGAGGAACTCGATGTCGGAGTCCGCCTGGACGTACGACGGCGACGCCAGTAGCGCCCGGATGCGACCGGCCGCCTCGGGATCGTCGCGCGGCAGCTCGGGCACGGACAGCGGATCCCCGTGCCGGCTGGGATGGGGCGGATGCAGGATCTCACGCCCGTGCTCGTCTTCGCTCATGGTCGGCAGACTCCCGATATCGAAAGCACCCCGGGGGGGCCTACGGGGATGATGGTCGATCGGGCGCCGCCAGGCCAGCCGTCCCCACGAGACGAATTGTCCCGGCCAGAGCCCGTCGAACGAGTAGAAAAGGCACGTTTCCGTGGCACGCGCCGTGCTCTGACACGGCAGCAGAGAACCCGGCACGCCCAGACCGCGAGGCGGACATGAGCGGCCAGGAGGTTCGGGCGGCTCGTCGGGACGGGCGACCCCGGGGCCCGGCCCCTACGTGGCGGCGGGAACGTCGCCGAGCGATGACGCGGGTTCGCGACGCCGGTCCCAGGCGATCGTCCCGTCGATCAGGTGCACGGTCCGGCGACACTCGTCGGCGACCGCCTGTTCGTGCGTGACGATCAGGAAGGCCGTCCGGTAGCGGTCGTTGAACGAGTGCAGCAGCTCCATGACCTGCGCGCTCGTCTCGGTATCGAGGTTCCCGGTCGGCTCGTCGGCGAGCACGAGGATGGGGTCGACCACCAGCGCGCGAGCGATCGCCACGCGCTGCTGCTGACCGCCCGACAGGTCCGTCGCCCGGTAGCGCGCGCGGTCGGCGAGGCCGACCTCGTCGAGCAGCGCGGCGGCCTTCTCGCGAATCCACGGTTTCGCCCGCCCATGCCGGGCGAGCAGGGGCATCATCACGTTCTCGAGCGCGGTGAAGGCGGGGAGCAGGTGGTGGAACTGGAAGACGAAGCCGAGCCGGCTGCCGCGGAAGTCGGTGCGGTCGACGTCGCTCAGGGCCCCGGTGTCACGCCCGTCGATGAGAACCCGGCCATCGGAGGGCCGGTCGAGCAGCCCGACGACGTTGAGCAGCGTCGTCTTCCCCGAACCGGAGGGGCCGGTGAGCGCGCAGAACTCGCCCGACTCGAGCGTGAGGTCGATCCCCTTCAGGACCTCCGTGATCACCCGCTCTCCGTACGTCTTGCGGATGCCGTGCGCCTCGAGGACGGGGCCCGGCGCGTCAGCCATTGCGGATCACCGTCGCCGGATCCATTCGGTTCGCGTCGCGGGCCGGAAGCACCGCGGCCAGCAGCCCGACGCTCATCGCGACGGCCACCGAGCGCCCGTAGAGGAGGGGCGTCAGCGCCACGGGAAAGGTGGCCGACCCGTCCGGATTGCGGGCCATCGACGCGAAGAAGAGGGCGAGGAAGGTCCCGATCGCGATCCCGATGAGCGAACCGAGGACGCCGAGCACCGCCCCCTGGATGAGGAAGATCCGCGTCACCGACCCGGCCTGGGTGCCGGTCGCACGAAGGATGCCGATCTCCCGCGCCTTCTGCACCACGGAGACGGCGAGCACGCTCGCAATGCCCAGCGCCACGGCCAGGATGACGAACACCTGAATCATCACGCTCGACATGCTCTGCGACCGGAGGCCCACGAGCAGGTCACCGTTCGACGTCATCCAGCTGGCGGCCTCGAGCCCCGTGCGGTCCTCGATCCTCGAGGCGGTCCCCTCGGCGGCGAAGATGTCCTGGCCCTTCAGCTCCAGCGCCGACACCCCGCCGTTGAGGTCGAAGAGGGTCTGGGCCCCGCGCAGCGACACGAAGACCAGGCTCTCGTTGAGCGTGTTCGAGTTGTAGTCGAAGATCCCGGAAACCGTGTAGACGCCGCCCCGCTCGCCCGCGGCCTGAATGCGCACGCGTCCGCCCACGCCGATCCCGAACTTGCGGGCCAGCTCCATGCCCACCACGGCACGCGCGCCGGTGAGGTCGAAGCGGCCCTCGACCAGCCGACCCTCCACGTCGACGATGGACTGGTAGCTCTCGAGTTCGATGCCCCGCACCGAGATGGCGATAGAGCCCTGACCGCGCACCGCGATGGCGGGGCCCGTCACGGTCGGCGCCACGCCGATGACCTCGGGCATCCGGCGCAGCCCGGCCTCGATCTCGCGCCACCCGTCGATCACGCGGACGCGCTGGGGCGGTCGCTCCATGGTCACCGAGCGAAGCGCACCGTCTGCGGACGGGAGCAGGCGGGGCGCCTCCTCGGGCGCACGCACGATGACGTGCGCCTGGCTGCCGAGCGTGCGGTCGATGATGCTCTGCTGCAGCCCCGTGATGAGCGCCGACAGGAAGATGATCACCCCGACGCCGACGCCGATCCCCGCGAGAATCAGCGCGGTCTGGGCGCCCTGGTCGCGAAGGTAGCGCAGCGCGACGAAGACCTCGAACGGCACGCCGCTTCAGCCCCCCGAGGCCGTCGCGACGCGCACCCTGACTCCGACGTCGTCCGCCGCCGCCGAGAGGACGACCGCGTCTCCGGCCTCGACCCCGGAGAGAATCTCGACGAAGCCGACGGCGCGCAGCCCGACCGTCACGTCCTGCCGGACCAGGCGCCCGTCACGGACGACGCCCACCCAGGGAGCGCTCGTCCCGAGTCCCTGCACGGCGTCCTCCGGAAGTACGCTCGCGCCGTCCTTCCGACCCGTCTCTACGTTGACCGAAACGGTCATGTCGGGCAGAAGATAGGCCGGCAATTCGGTCAGGGAGAGGCGCACCTCGACGGTGCCCTGCCCCGCGTCGACCGAGGGCGCGATGAGGGAGACCGTGGCCCCGAACGTCCGCTCGGGAAAGGCGTCGGCCGACGCGACGGCACGGGCTCCGATTTCGAGGCGGCCGAGGTTCTCCTCGCCCGGGAAGACGACGAGCTCGGTCGGGCCGTCGAACGCCATCTCCATCAGCACGCGTCCGGGCGAGATCGCGTCGCCCGGCTCGACGGACCGTGTGAGCACCACGCCATCGGCCGGAGCCGTGATCCGGGTCAGATCGAGACGGGCCCGGGCGGTCTCGAGCGACGCCCGAGCGCGCGCGACGGCCGCGGGCTCCCCGTCGGGGCCCGTCGTCGCGCGCAGCGACTCGAGGCGGCTGGAGGCGTCGGCGGCGCGCTGCTCGGCCTGCTCGAGGCGCTGCGGATTGAATCCGCCCTCGGCCACCACCGCGCGGATGCGGCCGAGGTCGCGCGCGGACTGGACCGCCTCGCGCTCGGCCTCTGCGATCGCGTACGCCGACGAGGCCCGCGTCTCGGCCAGGGCGGCCTCCGCCTGACGCACCGCCGACGCAGCTTCCCGGTCCTCGAGCCGGACGAGCACGTCGCCCCGCGTGACACGGTCGCCCTCGCGGACGTGCACCTCGGTGACGGTGCCCGTGACCGACGCCCCGAGCGTAGCCCGGGAGGGAGCGCGAACCCGCCCCACGACGGCGAGCGTCTCCACGACGTCGCGGCGCTCGAGCGCTGCGGTGCGTACTTCCGTGGCGGCGGTCATCCGGCGCACGCCGGCGACCACGACGACGAGCGCCACGGCCGCGATCGCCCAGCGGGACGTCAGAAAGCGGAGCGGGTTCCTGGCGGATTCTGTCATGCAGACAATGTCGGCAAAGACCCGCCGCGGAGCCACGGCGCTCGGCCAGTTCGGGAGAATCCGCGACGTGCGCGAGGGGCCTGAAGGCCTGCTCTACCTGGCCCTGGAGGGGACCGACGGCAGCCTCGGGCCCGGGAGCGTGGGCGTGACCGGGGTCAGCGCCCCGCCCGCTCGCGGCCCATCTCCACGGTCGCGAAGCCCTGCTCGCCCCAGCCCATCACGAAGACTTCGAAGCCCTGCTCCATGCGCATCGCGATGTCTTCGGCGTTGGCCGGGAAGCCGCACGGCACGTCGAACTCCCTGCACGCGCTCAGCACGGTCTGGATGGCCGCCTCCCAGGCCTCCTGATCGACGACGCGGCGCCCCTCGGCATCCGTCGTCGAAAAGATGCCGCGCAGCGTACCCGCGCCCGGCCAGAGGACGCCGATGCCCGGAACGGCGGCGATCTCGCGCACGTTCTCCAGACCGACGAGGCTCTCGACGATCACCCAGCTGATCAGCTCGCCGTCGGGGTTGAGCGGCCAGAGATCAGCCTTTTTCTCGTACTCGTCGGCGCTCACGCCCCAGTAGGCCGGCGCGGATCCGACGCTGCCGTCCGGGCGCGTGCCACCGTGCGCGGCGTAGCGCATGGCCGCCAGACCCATCCGGGCCTCCTCGGCCGTCTCGACCTCGACGAACATGATCCCGCTCACGCCGGCGTCGAGCTGCTTCGCCACGTCGCGCGCGACCTGCTCGGCGCTCTCGATCTTGGCGGCCTTCACGATCATCGGGTGCGAGTGAGCGTCGGCGCCCTGCGCCTGCATCGCGTCCTTGAAGGCGGCGAAGGTCGGCAGCGCCTCGTCGACGCCTCGCTCCATGCTCCCGTCGAAGACGTAGTCGCTCAGCGTGTAGGAGAGCATCTCCGACGCGCGCTCCTCAGGAGCCTTCACGGGCGGGGGTGGCTGGTCGCCCCGGCCGCGGCCGCCGCCCGGGCTCGGCGCATAGAGGCCGAACTGCGGCTGGCCGGCCTCGTGGAGCGCGATCAGCGGGTTGACCCGGGCACTGCCGACGGCCGAGCGCAGGACGTCTCCGTCGCCGGATGCCGCCTCGCCGTTTCCGCACGCCGCGACCGTCAACACGGTCAGCGCCAACGGCAGCACCCCGAATACGCCCATGCGTCGCATCTCTCTACCCCTCGCTCATGTCGTCCCCGGACCGGAAGCCGGCATGGTAGACGAGACCGACGCGGCGCACAACGGGGCGCCTCAGACCCCCAGGTCCTCGAAGCGCTGGTCGCCGATTCGGTAACTCCGCCAGTCCCGGTAGTCGAAATGCCACCACTCGGCCTCGTAGACGCTGAAGCCCTGAAGCTCCATCGCCTCGCGCAGCAGATCACGGTGCCAGCGCTGCCGGGCGGTTCCACCCGGGTAGGCCGGAAAGGAGCGGGGTGACATTTCGTCGTACCCCCCCGTCATGACGACCGGCTCGCCGGTCTGAAGGTCGAACAGGGTCAGGTCGACGGCACATCCGCGGTTGTGACGCGAGCCGCTGGCCGGGTCGGCGACGAAGACCCGCAGCTCCTCCGGTGTCGCATCCCAGAACATCTTGGTCACGTACCAGGGCCGGTACCCGTCGTGGATGAGCAGCCCGTACCCGCGCTCCCGGAGCCACTCGTTCGCTCGCGCGAGCGCCTCTGCCGCCGGTCGCTGCAGGAACGCGCGCGGCTCCGAGTAGAAGACCTCACCCATGAAGTTGTTGGTGCTCGCGTACCGGATGTCGAGCTGGAACGTGGAATCGAGGGTGACGAGCTCCACGAGATCCGACGCGCGGAAGTCACCCTCTTCCGCGGGAGGCGACGCAGCGAGGGCCTCGGCACGCAACTCGTCGGGCGGCCGGACCGGCGTGATGCGGAACGTGGAGCCGTCCCCGGTTCCCAGCGCGAGCTTCAGGAAGGAGCGGTCTCCCACGGAGACCGACGTGACCTGACTGCCCTGACGGTTCACGACGACCTGCACACCGCCCTCCGTGCGGAACGCACCTGCGCCCGTCGGCGCGAGGTCGAGGCGCGGGCCGCCCCAGTGCTGGAGCACGAGGTGGCTGTCGGCTTCCAGGAGGGAGAGCGTGTCCAGACCGTCCGCGTACTCGCCGATCATGGGGCGCCAGGCGGTGGGCACGTCCGGTGGCGGACCCCCGAGGTCGGACGTCGCCGCGGCTCCGGGCACGCCCTCGCGCGCCGTATCCACCGTGTCCCCGCCGCAGCCGGCCAGCCACCCGCAGCACAAGGCCGTGGTGGCAAACGCCGCGTGACGGCGCCCGGGCCCGCGCTTCAGGCGGCCTCGGGGGCCCGGACCGGCGCGGACGCGACGGGCGGCTCGATTCGTGTCGTGTGTCATCGTCACCTCCGGCGTCTTCCGCCGAGCGCGCCTGCGTAAGGTGCGTCAGGCTACTCCGTACGGCGTCGCTCGGACAGCCCGCTCCCACGCCGGCATGCCACTCCGTCTGGATGCGGCGGGCTTGCCGCCGTAGAATCGAACGCATCGGACCATCCGCCTGCCCCGGAGTCCCCTTGGAGCCCAGCTTTCTCGTCGTCTCCGATCCGCCGCACCCGTCGCGGGTCACCATCGAGATCGTCGCCTCCGTCCTGGGGCTGGCGGAGAGCGACGCCCGACTGAAGGTCGGCTTCCGCGCCCCGGAGGTTCTGGCGGCCGCCGACGGAGACCGATGCGTCCGTGTCGCGGAATCCCTGCGTGGCGCGGGTCTGGCGGTCTCGGTCGTGGACGGGCGGTCCCTGGTCGGCCTTCCGTGGCCCACGCCGGCCACCGCGGTCGCCCTCGGAGAACGGGGTCTGGTACTGACCGTCGGCTACGAGTTGATGCCGCTGCCGTGGGAGGCGGACCTGATCGGCGTGTATTGCCGCCCTCCGACCGATGCCGCGCCGGCAGGCCCCTCGAACAGCCTCGCGGGTTCCGGACACGACGCACGCACCGCGGCCGGACTCACGGTCGCCGAGACACTCGAATGGATGCCACACCTCGACCTCTTCTTCCAGCGCGACGGCCAGCTGAGGCGCGTGACCCTCGCGCGGGACCTCACCGACTTCACGGGCCTGGGCGACATCGATGGCCTGTCGCGAGACGAGTGCATGGCCGCGACCGTTGCGGAGTGCGAGCGCCGCTTCGCGAACATGGTGCTCGACACGCGCCTGGAGGACGTTCGACCACGGGCCCGCTTCCTCCCCGGCATGCAGGGCTTCGACTACGACCAGCGCAAGGCGTTCGCGTTCGGAACGCTGCTCCTGCGCTCGGTGCTCGATTCGGTATCTCCCGCGCTCAGGGATCTGACCCAGTACGAGCTCGGCGCGCGGCTCGCGTACGTGCTGCGCACAGGGTGAAGCGGGTGTTGGCGACCCCCGTTCGGCCGGGCGTGCCCAGCGGTCGAGCGCCGCGCGGTGTCTTCGTCATGATCGGGTGTCGGGCAGCCCGGTCTCTTCGTCTGCGTCCACCCGGCCCGTTCAACCCGGAATGAACCTCATGCGATCTCTCGCACCGCTTCTCGGCCTCCTCGCGGCCGCCATCACGGCAGCGCCCGTGGAGGCCCAGCTCACCCAGCCCGTCGACGGCATGATGGACCAGTTCCGCTGGCGCTCCATCGGACCGACGAACATGGGCGGGCGCGTCACCGACGTGGAGGGGCTCCCGAGCCCGTCCAAGACGTTCTACGTCGCCGGCGCCGCGAGCGGCATCTGGAAGACCACGAACAACGGCACGACGTTCCAGCAGGTCTGGACCGACGAGCGCGTCATCTCCATGGGCGATCTCGCCATCGCGCCCTCGAGCCCCGACATCATCTGGGTCGGCACGGGTGAAGAGGACTCGCGCAACTCGATCTCACCCGGAGGCGGGATCTACAAGTCGACCGACGGCGGTCTGACGTGGGAGGCCCGAGGCCTGGTGGAGACGCAGGTCATCGCCCGCATCGTCGTGCACCCCCGCAACCCGGACGTCGTGTACGTCGCGGCGCTCGGCCACATCTGGGAGTCCAACCCCGAGCGCGGCATCTACCGCACCACCGACGGCGGCGACAGCTGGGAGTTGGTGAAGTTCGTCAGCGACAAGGCGGGCTTCATCGACCTGGTCATGCACCCCTCGAACCCGGACGTGCTCTTCGCCGCGTCGTGGGAGCGCGTCCGCGGGCCGTATTTCCTGCAGTCCGGGGGCCCCGGCTCGGGACTCTGGAAGAGCGAGGACGGCGGGGACACCTGGACCGAGATCTCGGGCAACGGCTTTCCCACGGCCGAGAAGGGTCGCATCGGGCTCGCCATCAGCCAGAGCAGCCCGCGCATCATGTACGCGATGGTGGAGGCGCGCGCCGAGGGCGAGACCGAAGGATTCGGCGCCAACGGCCTCTACCGGTCCGAAGACGGCGGCGAGAGCTGGGAGAAGGTGAACGACGTGAACACGCGCCCGTTCTACTACTCGCAGGTGCGCGTCGACCCGCGCGACCCGAACCGGGTCTACTTCTCCTCGACCCCGGTGCAGGTCTCCGACGACGGCGGCCGCACCTACGGTGAGACGACCGTCGACATCCACGTCGACCACCACGCCATGTGGATCGACCCGAACGATCCGGACCGGATCATCGTCGGCAACGACGGAGGCGTCGCAATCTCCTTCGACCGCGGCGGGAACTGGTCGTATCTGAACCACGTGACCATGGGGCAGTTCTACGACATCAGCCTGAACATGGACGTGCCGTACCGCGTGTGTGGCGGACTGCAGGACAACGGTACGTGGTGCGGACCCAGCCGGCTCCCCAGCGGCGACATCACCGCATACCACTGGGCGACCATCAGCGGCGGCGATGGCTTCGTGAGCGCCCAGGACCAGGAGGATCCGAACATCGTCTGGTCGGAATCCCAGGGCGGAAACATGGGTCGTTCGAACCTCGCCACGGGTGAGCGACGGAGCCTCGACAGGCCCGAGTGGCGGGCGCACTGGCTCCCGTACCAGGACTCGCTCGTCATGCTGACGGACGCGGGCGTGAGCGAGGACGACGCCCGCATCCGCTCGCTTCGTGAGCGCGCGACCGCGGACTCCCTCGCGTGGAGCGTCGATCGCTGGAACTGGAACACGCCCTTCCTGCAGTCCGCGCACGACCGCAGTCACTTCTACGCGGCCGGCAACAAGGTCGTGAAGAGCACGGACTGGGGCACGACGCTGAAGCCCATCTCTCCGGACCTCAGCTACGCGGATCCCGAAGCCATCGAGATCTCGACGCGCACCACCGGCGGCATCACGCCGGACGTCACGGGTGCCGAGACGTTCGCGACCGTCACCGCGCTCGACGAGTCGACGCTCGAGCAGGGTCGCCTGTACGCCGGCACGGACGACGGTCGCGTTTGGATGACGACGACCGACGGCGAGAGCTGGACCGAACTCACGGATCGGTTCCGCGGCGTCCCAGCCGGCACCTACGTGAGCCGGGTGAAGGCGTCGAACCACGACGCGCGCCGTTTGTACGTCACCTTCGACGGGCACCGCACGAACGACTTCACGCCGTACGTCTTCGTGTCGGACGACGACGGACGCTCCTTCCGCTCCATCGCCGCGGGCCTGCCCCGGGGGATGCCCGACTTCGTCCACGTGATCGAGGAGGATCCGGTCAACCCGAACCTCCTCTTCGTGGGCACCGACGTCGGCGCGTACATGTCGACGGACCGGGGGCAGAGCTGGCACCGCTTCATGAACGGTCTGCCCGCGGTGCCGGTGCACGACCTGGAGGTACACCCTCGTGACAAGGAGCTCGTCGCGGGGACGCACGGTCGTTCCATCTGGATCGTCGACATCGCTCCGCTCCAGGAGATGACGAACGCGGTGGTGGCCGACGGCGCGCTCTTCACCCCGGCGCCCGCCTTCCAGTTCGGCTTTCCAGCGTTCGGCGGTGAGTCGTACGGCCAGCAGCACTGGGGCCGGCCGTCACCGGGATCGGAGGCGAGGCTCTCGTACTTTCTCACCGCGCAGATGGCCGAGGCCATCGCGGCCGCGGCGCCGGCGAGCGCCATGGGTCAGGGCAACCGTCCCGGCCCCGGCGGAGGCGCGGGACGCCCCGGTCCCGCCGGAGCCGGAGGGCGAGGAGCCTCGCAGGTGAGCCTCGTGGTCACGGACGCCACCGGGGCGGAGGTCGCCACCGTCCGTGGACCGGCGAGCGCCGGTCTGCACCAGGTGACCTGGAACCTCCGGGGACCGGCACCGGCGGCGGCCGAGCCGTCTATCTACGAGCAGAGGGAACGTGACCGACTGAACGAGCGGGCGCTGGTGGTGAAGGACTCGCTGATGGCCGAGGGATGGGAAGAATCCGCCCTCGACCCCATCATCGGGCGGCTCACCGGCGAGGTCACGGGCTTCGGTGGCTTCGGAGGCTTCGGGGGCGGTCGAGGCGGCGACCCCGAGGGCTTCGAAGAGCGGCCCGGCGAGCGCTTCGGCGGTGGCGGTGGCGGTGGCTTCAACTTCGGCATGATGCGCGAGGTCTCGGAGATGATCGCCCCGGGCATGAACCTGCGCTCGATGTTCCGGGCCGGCGGCGGCGGCGCCCCGCTCGTGGAGCCGGGCACCTACACGGTCACCATGACCGTGGGTGAGCGGACGCTCACCACCACGCTGAGGGTCGAGCGCGTCGGGGAGATGATGGGGCAGAGCTCACCCTTCGAGGCCGAGCTGGAGCAGTTCCTCAGGCGCGTCGAACGAGGCCGGTAGGCCGGCGCCTCCCGCGGTACGCCCGCGGGGGAGACCCCGCGCGAACCCGGTACGGCCGCTCGCCCTCTCCGCCAGGCGGAGGGAGGCGAGCGGCCTCTACCGGAGTGGATTGTCCGAAAGCCACGCCCGCGTGACCGGCTGCGCGGAGCCCGCGTCGACGTAGCCCAGCCGCGCCAGATTCGTGTCCGCGCGGCCCGTGAGCACGTAGCTGTAGTGCCACGGAATCGCGCCCGGCTTCACCGTGTTGGCGTACCGGATCAGGGAGCTGGTGCAGTTCGTGGTCAGCGTGTTGTACCACCGCGGCACCGCGGCCAGCGCGGCGGTCTCGGAAGTGAACTGGCGGAAGAGCGCCGCGACCTGGTCGGGCGGGATCGTCACGCGGTACCGCGTCAATGGGTAGTCGAGGTACTCGACGCGCCGCCGCACGAGATCCTCTTCCACCGCCCAGATGTGCGTGACCTCGAAGTCGCGCAGGACGCCACCCACGAGCGAGTACTCCTCGCCGACCTCGCGCCGCGTCTCCACGGAGAGCCCGAGCCAGCGGCCCTCGCCGTATCGCTCGGGAAACTCGAAGACGAGGAACGTGTGCGCGATCCGGCCCCCGAGACCCAGTTCCTGCTCGTAGAGCCAGAGGCCGACCGCGTCGTCCGGGTCGTACCGGGCGGCGAAGTACTCCGTCGACACCACCGAGTCACGCGTGTACGTCCAGCGACGCACTTCGCTCAGGAGCACCGCCCCGTCCGGAAGCGGTTCCACGCCCGACAGGACGCGCACGTCCTCGTCCCACTCGCGGACGAGCGAGGGCTCGCGGGCGAGCGTGCGCCCGGCCAACGCCACGGCGACCGCGCCCATCAGACCCAGGGCGACGACGCTGCGCCTCATGACGCCCCGACGACGACACCGCACGTGTCCCTCTCCCATTGCATGCATCGGATCATATCGAAAAAAAAGACAGGGCGTGCGTAGGACCGCGTGGCCGAAAATGGCGCACGACCGCCGGTCGTTCCATACTTGCCACGATTCGCCAGCCCGATCCTGCCCCGCGAAAGGAGCCCCCCATGAGGGAACTGCTCGTCCTCGCCGTGGTCGTCGTCGTCACGGTCGTCATCTACAACGGCCTCGTGAAGCTCCGTGAGCAGCTGCAGGCGGCCTGGGCCGACATCGACGTCCAGCTCAAGCGCCGCTACGACCTGATTCCGAACCTCGTCGAGACGGTGAAGGGGTACGCGAGTCACGAGCGCGAAGCGCTCGAAGCGGTGGTCCGCGCCCGCAGCAGCGCCATGACCGCGCAAGGTCCGGCGGAAAAGGGACACGCCGAAGGGATGCTGACCGGAGCGCTCAAATCTCTCTTCGCTCTGGCCGAAGCGTACCCGGAACTCAAGGCCGCCGGAGGCTTCCGCGATCTCCAGGCGACCCTGGCCGATCTGGAGGACTCGATCCAGAACGCGCGTCGGTATTACAACGCCGTGGTGCGGGACTTCAACACGAAGGTGCAGCAGGTGCCCTCGAATCTGGTCGCGCGCACCTTCGGGTTTCGGCAGGCCGAGTTCTTCGAGGTCCCCGAGTCCGAGACTGTGGTGCCCAGGGTCGATTTCGGGCGTGGGGCCTAGGGCGAAGAGCGCCGGTCGCGCGATGCGGCTCGTGCGCGCGCTCGCGCTGACGCTGACGCTGGCCGCCGCGCTCTGCGCGCCGACCTCCGTCGACGCCCAGCGCAGCCTCCGCGTCGAGTCCTGGGACGTCACCCTTCGGGTCCGCGAAGACGGCACCATGAGCGTGGTCGAGTCCCTCCGGTATCGTTTCACGGGAAGCTGGAACGGCGTATTCCGTGATATCCCGGTCGAATACCGCACGCCACGCGGCTTCGAGCATCGTCTCGACCTCGACGACATCGACGTGACGAATCGCGCCGGAGGCCGCTACGAGCACGAGCTCAGCCGGGAAGGCCGTAACCGCCGGGTGAAGGTCTGGGTGCCCGGGGCCGTCGACGCCACGCACACCGTGCAGTTCCATTATACCGTGCGGAACCCGCTCCTCTTCTTCGACGGGGCGGGCGAGGGCTTTACCGAGGGGTACGACGAGCTCTACTGGAACGTCACCGGGCACGAGTCCACGGTTCCCGTCGACGCGGTGTCCGCCACGATCCTCCTGCCGGAGGGACTCTCCGGTGTCCAGGCGCGTGTGTACACGGGCGCGTACGGGTCGCAAGCGTCCGACGCATCCGTCGTCGAAATCCCGGGCGGATACGAGTTCCGGTCTACGCGGGCGTTCGCGCCACGGGAGGGACTCACCGTGGATCTGGCCTGGGATCCGGGCATGATCGCTCGGCCGGGCCTGCTCGTGAAGGCTGTGCGCCTCCTGCGCTGGAACTGGATGCTGCTCCTCCCCTTCCTGAGCTTCTTCCTGATGTGGCGCCACTGGAGAGCCCACGGGAAGGACCCGAGCCGGCTCGCCATTGCGACCCGGTACGAGCCACCGGAGGGTATGATCCCCGCCGAGGTCGGCACGCTCGTGGACAACCAGCCGGACCTTCGCGACATCACGGCGTCTCTCGTCGATCTGGCGGTTCGCGGCTATGTCCGGATCGAACAGCGCGAGGAGGGCGGGGTCCTGGGCCTCGGCAAGGCTCGCGAATACACCTTCGAGACGGTGAAGGATCGTTCGACCTGGGGCGAGCTCACCCTCTTCGAGCGCGAGCTCCTGCAGACGCTCTTCGCCCGCGGCCGACCGCCGCGCACGAGCGTCCGGACCGAGGACCTCGACGCGGACTTCTACACTTCGCTTCCGCTCCTGAGAACCCGCCTCTTCGGCCAGATGATCGACGCCGGCCTGTACCGGCAACGTCCCGATCGCGTGGTCGCGAAGTACTGGGGGTTCGCCATCGGGCTCGGCATCGCCACCATGGTCCTGCTCGTCTTCGCGGGCGCCCTGGGCGGCTTGGGCGCCGGCCCGACGGCCTTGCTGATCGGAGGGATCGGTGCGGTGATCCCGCCGCTGATCTTCGCACCGCTGATGTCCCGCAGAACGGGTACGGGGACGCGCCGGCTGGAGCAGGTACTCGGTTTCGAGGACTTCCTCGAGCGCGTGGAGAAGGACCGCATGGAACGCCTGATCGAGTCCCCGGAGATGTTCGAGCGGTACCTGCCCTTCGCCATGGCGCTTGGCGTAGAGAGACGGTGGGCCCGGGCCTTCGAAGACATCTACCGCGAAGCGCCGACGTGGTACGTGGGAACCGACCAAGGTGCCCTGTCCTCGTGGGATCTGACGCGTGGGCTCGACCTGATGAACGTGCGAACGGGATCCGCGATGGCGTCGCAGCCACGACCCGAGTCGAGCGGAGGTGGAGGCGGCTGGGGCTCCAGTAGCTTCGGCGGTGGCTTCAGCGGCGGTGGCGGCTTCAGTGGCGGCGGCTTCGGAGGAGGAGGGACCGGTGGGTTCTGAGGAGGAGGTACGCGTGGGTTCGAACCGAGGACATTCCGTGCGTCGGCTGGCGGCCGCGCTGCCCTGCGCGCTGCTCGTGCTCTCCGGATGTACGCCCGACGCGCCCCGCTCCGGGGCGTTCGACGTGGTCGAGTCCGATATCCGCACCATCCAGTCGCTCATGGAGCGCGGCGACCTCACGTCCGTGGAACTGGTCACCGCGTACCTGACCCGCATCGCCATGTACGAGGACCGCCTGAACGCGGCGGTGACGGTGAACCCGGCGGCCCTCGCGGAGGCTGCCGCGCTCGACGCGGAGCGGGCGGGCGGGCGGGTCCGAGGCCCGCTGCATGGCATTCCCGTGGCGCTGAAGGACAACATCCACACGAGCGACCTTCCCACCACGGGGGGGTCCCTGGCGTTCGCCGACTTCGTCCCGCCGTACGAAGCGACGCTGACCACGCGTCTGCGCGACGCCGGCGCGATCATCATCGCGAAGGCCGGACTCACGGAATTCGCCAACTTCATGGCCGGCGCGCCCAATCCGATGCCGGGCAACTACAACGCCCTCACCGGATTCGGCTACAACCCCTACGATCCGCGCCGCGACCCGCGTCCGGACCGCTTCGACGGACGCCCGGTGCTCGGCACCGGGGGCTCGAGCTCGGGCATCGGGACGGCGGCGAGCTTCTGGCAGGGCAACGTCGGCACGGACACCGGCGGCTCCATCATCAGCCCGTCGAACGCGGACATGCTCGTGGGCATCCGGCCCACCCTCGGACGCATCAGCCGCTGGGGTATCGCCCCCGTGACGCTTGACCACGACATGGCCGGACCGATGACGCGAAACGTCGCCGACGCGGCCATCATGCTCGGGGCCATGGAAGGGACCGAGCCGGATCCGAACGATCCCGCGACCGGGGTCTGCGCCCCACCGCCCGGCAACGACTACACGCCCCACCTGCGGGAAGACGGACTCGCGGGCGCGCGCATCGGAATCCCGCGTGCCTACTACTGGGACCCCGTCGACGTCGGCGGTCGCGCGTACGGAGGGCTGTCCGACGCGGAAGCCGCCGTCATGGCCGAGGCCATCCGCGCGCTGGAGGCCGCCGGGGCGGTCATCGTCGACCCGGCGGACGTCCCCAGCCTCACGACTCCCGATCCGGACCAGAACTTCGCGGCCTGGGATCTCTGCGTGAGCGGTGATCAGGCGAGGGGGAGCGACGCGGAGTGCTCCGTGAACTTCAAGTACGGGATGAAGCGCGACTTCAACGCGTGGCTCGAGACCCTCGGCCCGTCGGCACCGGTGAAGTCGCTCACGGAACTCCGCACGTGGAACCTGGAGCATCGAGCCGCGGGCTCGATGAAGTACGAGCAGTCGCGCTTCGACATCTCCGACGAGATGGACCTCGAAGCGGACCGGGCACGCAACGAGGCGGACATGGCCAAGGACGAGCTCCTGAGCCGCACCCGCGGGATCGACGCCGTGCTCTCCGAGCACGACCTGGACGCCATTCTCACGCCGGGCAGCCGGGGCGCCGGCCTCGCGGCCCGCGCGGGCACGCCGATGATCGTCGTCCCCTTCGGCTTCGTCCCCAACGACGGCGGGCCGCCGTTTCCTGAGGGCTTCGAGCCGCGCCCCGCGCCCTTCGGGATCGGCTTCAACGGAGCCGCGTGCAGCGAGGAGAGGCTCATCGAGCTGGCGTACGCCTTCGAGCAGGCGACGCGCCGGAGGGTACCGCCGCCCGGCTTTCGCTGAGGAGCGCACGCGCGCCGGCGCGGGCCACGGCACAGACGCGCCGGTCCGTGGTACGCATCGGGGCGCCGGTGCACCGGCCGACGAACGTGAACCCGGGAGACGGACATGGGCATGCTGGGTCAGGACTTCGCGAACATCTACGGACGTGAGCTCGACCGGCTGGCCGACGAGGTGGCCGCGTACGGCAGCGACCGGGACCTCTGGTCGACCCTCGGCGCGCAGAAGAACGCTCCCGGCACGCTCGCCATCCATACCGTAGGGGCGCTGAACACCTTCATCGGCGCCGGCCTCGGCGGCACCGGCTACGTTCGCGACCGCGAGGCCGAATTCGGAGAGCGCGACGTCTCGCGGGCCGAAGTGGTTCGGCGCATTCACGCATGCCGGGACTCCATCGTGCCCATCCTCGCGGGGCTCGATGACGCGGTCATGTCACAGCCGCACCCCGGCGATGTCCCCGAGCGGCTGCGGGGGATCACGACGCACGCCTTCCTCACCCACCTCATCTGGCACGTCGGCTGGCATCAGGGTCACATCTACTACCACAGGCTCGGTCTGGCCGGGGGCGTCGAGGCGTGAGCGGCGAAGTCTGCATCGCGAACATCGGGACGGCCCAGAGGAACCAGCGGAAACGACTCGGTGCCGCCGCCCTGGCCGCGGGTGCGCTCGTCTTCGTCGTCGCGCCGATGATCGGCCTCGCGCCTTGGTCGCACCCGGTTTCGGCCCTGCTCCTGTACGGTGGGTTCACCGGGATCTTCCAGGCGCGAGGGCACACCTGAATCGGCCTCGCATCGCGCGGTCTGCGCGACATGGGTAACGGATACGAGCCCATCACCGAGGCGGACGAGCTGGCCGCCGTACGGGCCCAGGCGCGCCGGGTGGTGATGCAGTCGATCGCGGCCACCGTGGTCGTTCTGGCGCTGCTCGTCATCACCTTCTGACGCCATCGGGGCATGCGGGGACGCCCCCTTTTTCGATGCCCCGCGCCCGCAGACGACGCGGAATCTCCTGAACCGGATGCTGCGCCCAGGATGGACCACTAGCTTCCCGATCCCCGTTCGAGCAGGGGCGCCCACCTGACCGGAGGCACACGGATATGAACACCGCCCTCACCCCGATGGAGTTCGCGCGCCGTGCCCGGACGCTCTACGGGTCCCGGGAGGCCGTCGTCGACGGCGACGCGCGCTGGACGTACGCGGAGTTTCTCGACCGCGCCGATCGGTGGTCCGCCGTGCTGCAGCGCCTCGGCGTTCGTCCCGGAGACCGGGTCGCGTACATCGCGCCCAACACCCACGCGCACCTCGAGGGGTACTACGCCGTACCGCAGCTGGGCGCAGTGATCGTGCCGCTCAACTATCGCCTGCTTCCCTCGGACTGGGCGTACATGATCGAGCACTCGGGCGCTCGCGTGGTGTGTGCGCACGAGGATTTTCTGGAAGCCGTGGATTCGGTCCGGGACCAGATCCCGGAAGTCGAGCACTTCGTGGCCCTCGAGGGTGGGCGCGCCGGGTGGGCGTCGTACGAAGAGCTCGTCGCGGACGCCGCGCCGACCTTCGATCGCCCCGAGATTTCCGAGAACGACCTGCTCGCCATCAACTATACGAGCGGCACGACGTCTCGCCCCAAGGGCGTCATGATCACGCACCGCAACGCCTGGGTGAACGTGGTCGGCACCCTGGTCCACCACCCCATGACGTGCGCCGACCGGTATCTCTGGACCCTCCCCATGTTCCACGCGAACGGGTGGACGTTCACCTGGATCGTCACGGCCATGGGCGGTACGCACGTCTGTGCCCGAAAGGTCGACGCCGAGACCGTGTACGGGATGGCGAACACGGAACGGATCACCATGCTGTGCGCCGCACCCACCGTGCTCATCATGATCGCCAACGCGCCCGACGCGATGCGGGCGCAGGCGCCTCGCGGCGTCCGGGTCCTGACCGCGGGCGCGCCCCCCGCCGCGCACACCATCGGGCGGATCGAGGACGACCTCGGCTGGACCGTGACCCACGTCTACGGTCTCACCGAGACGGCCCCGCTCATCAGCTTCTGCGAGATGCGCCCCGAGCACGAAGGGCTGTCCACCCGCGAGCGTGCGGAGCACAAGAGCCGACAGGGTGTGGAAATGGCCACGTCCGGCCACCTCCGGGTCGTGGACGCCGACGGCGACGACGTCCCGTGGGACGGCTCGACCCCGGGCGAGATCGTGGTCCGCGGCAACGTCGTGATGGACGGTTATTTCCGTGACCCCGAGGCGACCGCCAAGGCGTTCGAAGGGGGTTGGTTCCACACCGGAGACGCCGCTGTGGTCCACCCCGACGGATACATGTACATCCAGGACCGCATCAAGGACGTCATCATCAGCGGGGGCGAGAACATCTCCTCCATCGAGGTCGAGGCGGCCCTCCTCGAGCATCCGTCCGTGCAGGAGGTCGCGGTCGTGGGGCTCCCGCACGAGAAATGGGGAGAAGCGCCGCACGCATTCGTCGTGCTCCACGGGGGAGCGAGCCTGGCCGAGGCCGAGATGATCGCCTTCGCACGGGAGCGACTCGCGGGCTTCAAGATCCCCAAGGGGCTCACGGTGCTCGACGAGCTGCCGAAGACGGCCACGGGCAAGATCCAGAAGTTCGTGCTCCGGGGTGGACGGGCGGGGATCAGCCGGCAGTAGCGGGCGTCCGTGGAGGGGGTGACGGGCCGGGCCTGGTCCCCCATTGTCATCGCGGGTCCGGGGCATCGGCCGCCCGGAGCCGACCCGTCCGTCCCCTCATCCGAGTCCAGCATGAAGCGCTTCGATCCCCACCCTGCACGCCTCGTCTCGCCGTGGGCGGCCCCCGCGGTACTCATGGCGCTCGTCACCCTCTCGGCCTGTGGCGGAGCCGAATCGCCGCGTCCGACCACCGGCAACGGTGGCCCCGGTGGCCCCGAATCGATCTCCGAAACCGATCTGGCCGCGCACATCGCCACGCTCGCCTCCGACGAGTTCGGTGGACGGGCCCCGTCGTCGCCGGGCGAGGAGCTCACGGTGAACTATCTCGCCGACCACTTCCGCTCCCTCGGCCTCCAGCCGGGCAACGGCGACAGCTACTTCCAGCCGGTACCCCTGGTCGACATCACCGCCGATCCGGAGGCAGCGCCGTTCGTCGTCGAGGGCCGGGGAGAACCCATGAGCTTCGACTACGCCGACGACTTCGTGACGTGGACGAACCGGGTCGTGGAATCCTCGGGCGTGGAGAAGAGCGAGCTGGTCTTCGTGGGCTACGGCATCGTCGCGCCGGAGGTGGGCTGGAACGACTACGAGGGCGTCGACGTCCGCGGAAAGACCGTCGTCATCCTCGTCAACGACCCGGGCTTCGCCACCCAGGACCCCGACGTGTTCTCGGGGAACTCGATGACGTACTACGGCCGCTGGACGTACAAGTACGAGGAGGCCGCCCGGCAGGGTGCCGCGGGGGCGCTCATCGTCCACGAGACGGCGCCGGCCGCCTACGGGTGGGAGACGGTGCGCAACAGCTGGACGGGTCCCCAGTTCAAGCTGCAGAGCGAGGACGGCAACGCTGGCGCGGTCGCGATCGCCGGCTGGATGACCGAGGAGACGAGCCGCGCACTCTTCCGGCGGGCGGGACTGGACTTCGACGCGCTTCACCGCCAGGCCGAAAGCGGGACCCTGCGCCCGGTGGAGATGGGGTTGACCCTCACCACCTCCGTGTCCAATACCCTACGCTTCTCGGACTCGCGCAACGTGGTCGCCGTGCTGCCGGGCGCCGAGGCGCCCGACGAGTACTTCGTGTACATGGCGCACTGGGACGCCTTCGGCACCGACGCCGCCCTCGTGGCGGCGGGTGAGGACGGCATCCTCAACGGGGCCCTGGACAACGCCTCCGGCACCGCCGCGCTCCTCGAGCTGGCCGAGGCCTACGCGAATCGCGCGGCGCCGCCCCGCCGCTCCATCGTCTTTCTCGCGGTGACCGCCGAGGAGCAGGGTCTGCTCGGCTCGGCCCACTACGCCGCGAATCCGGTCTTCCCGCTGAGCCGGACGGTGGCCGGGCTCAACATGGACGGCCTGAGCAACTTCGGCCCCACCCGGGAGCTGGTGGTGGTCGGGTACGGGATGTCGGGGCTGGACCGCCTGGCCGAGGACGCCGCCGCGGCGCAGGATCGCCGCATCGAAGCGGACCCGGAGCCGGAGAAGGGCTACTACTTCCGCTCCGACCACTTCGAGCTCGCCAAGCTCGGCGTGCCCATGATCTACCCCACGGACGGAATCGATCACGTGGAGCGCGGTGAGGCGTACGGCCGGGAGCAGCGGCAGAACTATCTGAACGATCGCTACCACATGGTCGACGACGAGTTCGACGACACGTGGGATCTCAGCGGCGCGGTCCCCGACGTCCAGCTCTATTACGAGATCGGACGCGCGGTCATCGACTCGGACGTGTGGCCCGAATGGAACGAGGGAACGGAGTTCCGGGCGGCCCGGGCCGCGAGTCTGGCCGGTCCCCGCTGAGCGAAGCGGCCGGCGGAGCGACGCCGGACGGGGCGGCACGGCTCGAGCCGTGCCGCCCTTGTCGTCAGGGCAGCGCGAACGCCACGTACGTGCCCCCGCTCGGCGCCCCGTTCTTCCCGCCGCCGCATGCGATGACGATGTACTGCCTGCCGTCCACCATGTACGTGGCCGGCGTCGCGTTGCCGGCGGCCGGGAGGTCGGCCTCCCAGAGCAGCGCGCCCGTCGCCTTGTCGAAGGCCCGGATGCGGTCGTCGTAGGTCGTGGCGGCGATGATGAGCAGTCCGTTCTGCGTGACGATCATTCCGCCGTAGCTGTCGGTGCCGGTCCCGGTCACGCCCTGCTCCGTGAGCGCGGGATATTCGCCGAAGGGGATCGACCAGCGGATGCTCCCTTCGTTCAGGTCGATGGCGTTGAGCGTGCCCCAGGGCGGCGCGACGCCGGGGTAGCCCTCGTGGTCGAGGAAGATGTCGAAGAGCGCGGTGCGGTAGGGAAGAACGTAGGGCGAGTCTCCGAGGGTGGCGGCCGAGACGTCCTCGCCCGTCTCGAGATAGTTCACGATGTCGTCGATGGTGCCGCCGCCCATGGCCGCCCCGAACGCCGGCATGAGGCCGGTTCCGGCCCGGACGATCTGCACGACCTCCTCGCGGGTGCGGCGCTCGAACAGCCCCTCCAGCGACGGTCCGATGCCCGTCCCCTTCTGGTCCGCGCCGTGGCAGCTCGCGCACGTCGCCTGGTAGAGCGACACGTCGCTCTGCGGCGCGAGCTTGAGCAGCCACCCCATCTCGTTGGAGTTCACGTAGAGGAGCCCGGTCTCGGGATCGAATGCCGGACCGCCCCACTCCCCTCCCCCGTCGACGCCGGGGAAGATGATCGTCCCGCTCGTGTCCGGCGGGCTGAACGGGTCCTCGGTCATGAAGGCGTTGAACGTCGCGAGGGCCGACGCGTACGCCTCCGGGGTGCGGCGCGTGAGGCCGTCCGCCGTCAGGCTCTGCCGCGCGAACGGCGGAGGCAGTACCGGGAACGGCTGACTCGCGGCCGGCCGCTCGCCCTCCAGACCGCCGGCAGGAATCGGTCGCTCCTCGATGTCGAACAGCGGCGTGCCCGTGTCGCGGTCGAAGAGGAAGACGTGCCCGGTCTTCGTGATCTGAGCCACCGCGTCCACCGGCCGGCCGTCACGCGTCACCGTCACGAGCGCCGGGGCTGCAGGGAAGTCCCGGTCCCAGATGTCGTGTCGGAGTCCCTGGAAGTGCCACACACGCTCGCCCGTGCGCGCGTCGAGAGCCAGCACCGTATTCGCGAAGAGATTGTCGCCGAGGCGATTCGCGCCGTAGAAGTCGTACGATGCCGACCCTGTGGCCGCGAACACCATCCCCCGATCCGCGTCCAGGCTCACGCCGCTCCACGCGTTGGCACCGCCCGCGATCTGCCACGCGTCGGCCGGCCACGTCTCGTAGCCGAACTCCCCCGGGTGCGGGATCGTGTGGAAGCTCCAGCGCAGCTCGCCCGTGCGAACGTCGTAGGCGCGGATGTCGCCCGGCGCGCTGGGCAGCGACTCGGGCACGGAGCTGCCCATGATGAGCAGGTCCTCGAACACCACCCCCGGCGAGCTCGCGCTCACCGACAGTCCCTCGACGGGCCGACCCAGCCCCTCGCGCAGATCCACCACCCCGTCGGTGCCGAACGAGGGGATCGGCTCGCCCGTCTCCCGGTCCAGCGCGTAGAGGCGATTGCGGTAGTTGAAGAGCACGCGGTCTCCCGTGACCACCACGCCCCGGTGCCGGATGCGCGGCCCCGACCAGTTCCCGTCGTTGGGGTCGAAGCGCCAGAGCTGCTCGCCGGTCGCCGCGTTCAGCGCGAACACGTGCATCTTCGGCGAGGTCGCGTAGAGGATCCCGTCGACCACGACCGGGTTCGCCTGCATCTCCGATCCCTCGAACGCGTCGCCCGTGTCGAACGTCCACGCGACCTGGAGCTGCGCCACATTGGCCGGCGAGATCTGGTCGAGCGTCGTGTAGTGCGCGCGGCCGGGATCGCCGCCGTTCACGGGCCAGTCGGCCGGATCGGCATCGACCACCGGGCCTGCACAGGCGCCCGCGAGCAGGGACGCCACGATGGCCGCGAGCATCCGGCCGGTACGGACGGTGGTACCGGCGAGGGAGCCGGCGGCGCGTGCTTCTGTGGTCATGACAGGCCCTGAGAAGGTCGAAGGGGAACCTCATCGCTCCGGCGCGCCCCGTTCGCCCGGATCGCGTTCGCGACGTACTGCGCCAGGCCCTCGGCCCGGTCATCGTAATGCGCCCGGAATCGCGCGTCGGCCGTGTACATTTCGGCCAGCTTCACGTGCATCGCGTGGCTGCAGGGGTAGAAGGAGCCGTCGATCTGCAGCCGCGCCCGTTCCGCCAGATCCATCGCCCGCGCGCTCTCGGCGAGCTCGCCGCCGGTCATCGCCTCGGCGAACCCCCGCTCGATCGCCTCGGTCTCCGCCTTGATGCGATCCCAGTCGGCCTTCGAGTAGCTCTGCGTGCGTTTCGCGGATTCCCGGTACGCGTCGGTGTGGCCCCACCGTGCCTGCGCCTCGGCGGCCTGCGGTCCGTGATCTCCAGCGTCCATGGCAAGCTCCTCGGGCGTTTTCGGTGGATTCCGGCGGCCAGGAAGATAGGACCTGGCGTCCCGTTGCACGAAGCCCCGGCCCCCTGCCCGAACGGAGACCGCACCCGCGAGGGTGGGTCGCCGGCGGGCGGGTCGTCGCCCGATATCCCTTTTTCCATAGCGGAGCGGTGGGTGTCAGCGCGATCCAACAGGCCGCACACCCGTGGATCCCCTCATTCGGGTGCGCTGGAGGCCGACGTCCAGGTGAACGTGAAACGTTCGACTGTGCCCGACCCTTCGCTCGCCAGGGGCTCGCGGACGATGGTCACGTCCTCACCGAAGTGCTTGACGAGCCCGAGCAGTGTTCCCTGAACGAAAGGGCCGAGCCCGGTCCTCCGACTCGTGTAGAGCAGATGCATGCCGCTGGACCGATCTCCCTGCGCTTGGAAGTTGGGCACATCGGAGCCCGGGAAGATGAGGCCTACCCTCGTGTGTAAGGCCTCGAGCCCGCGCAGGACATTTTCGAGATCGCCCCCGGCCTCATCAATCAACGGGTCGTAGCCCTCACGGTGAGCGTACTTGATCCAGAACTCACCAAAGAGGCTCAGGGCGTCGTCCAGGGAAACAGACGCGATGTCGCAAACGTGTGCCGCGAGTTGGAAGGTGACTTCGTCCGGATACGCCTCAGAGGTGAGGAAACGCTCACCCCTGATCCCCGCGCGAGCCGATGCCTCGGCCCAGACGGCTTCTCCTAGCTGTTCGGTGACAAATGCTGCGAATGCTCGGTTTATGATCCCGATCACGGCTCGCGCCCGGCGCTTGAAATCATTTGGACCTTGAAACTTAAGGCGGCGGCGCCGCGCAACGGTACCCTTGAACCAGACACTTTGCGACGGAAAACCCGGACGGTACGTGTCGCAGCCGAAGGCATCCCGTTGTACGCACTGAACCCGTCGGATGCCGGCCCGACGCCCTGGGGGTATTCGACCTGGCACGCTCGATCGTTCCCGTCGTGCTCCCGGTCACCGGGCTGGGCGAGGTCACCGCCCCGCATCCACCTCCCGCAGGAACCCCCGCACCGCCGCCACGTCCGCCTCCGGGTTGTCCCAAGCCGTCACGTGCGCCGCGTCCGGGATGACCAGGTACCGGGCGCCGGGCGTGAGGTCGGCGAACCGCCGGATGTTCTCCGGGCCGGCCTCGTCCACCTCGCCCACCGTATACAGGACGGGCACGGTGATCTGCGGCAGGAAGCCGGTCACATCGAAGTCGCGTAGCGTGCCGTTCACGGTGAACTCGCTGGGCCCCCACATGTAGCCGTAGACGGCTTCGCTGAACGTGGCCAAGGTGCTGTCGAGATCGGCGGGGTGGGGCCGGAGCCAGACGTAACGGGCGTAGAACGCTTCGAGGGCGGCCTGGTAGTCGGGCGCCTGATAGTTGCCTTCCGCCTCCCGCTGCTCCACCGCCCGGACCATGGAGTCGGGCAGGTTCGTCAGGAGCTCACGGGCGTGGCGCTCCCACAGGGGAGCGTCGAGCGCCGCGCTGGCCAGCACCAGGCTCTCGACCCGGTCGGGATGCGCCCGGTAGTACTCGACGCCGAGCATCGTGCCCCACGAGTGCCCGTAGAGGTGGAAGCGCTCGATGCCGAGGTGCTCGCGCAGGGCTTCGAGCTGGGCGACGAACGTCTCGACGTTGAAGAGCGTCGTGTCGGTGGTGGCGTCGGAGCGGCCGCTGCCGAGCTGGTCGTAGCGGACCACGGGTCGGTCGGAGCCCAGCTCCTCCATCGGCTTGAGGTAGAAGCTCGAGAACCCCGGACCCCCGTGCAGGAGGATGACTGGCGTCCCGGTCCCGGATCCGGTGGCGCGGTACCACATGCTGCCACCCGGCACGTCGAGACGGGCGGAGTCGGTGAGCATGGAGGCGTACGAGGCAGGCTCGGGCTCACCCGGTCCACACCCTGCGAGGAGGGCGACGGACAGGGCCGCAGCGCAGGCGGTCGAAGGGATGTGGATCGAGGCGAGGCGGCGCGTGCGGGGCATGAACAACTCCAAGGTTCGAGGGGCGCTGCAAATGGTAAGGTCGGACCTCGACGGCGTCATGGGCGAGGTGAGACGAGTTCTGGAGTTCCTGAACCACAAGCGCGATCTCTCGAGGTCCCAGGTCGAGGCGCTGAGGTGCCTTCCCGGGATTCCGGCGGAGGTACTGCTCGGGCTGGACAGGTAAAGCTCGGTCGATCAGGCAGGACGCCGACGATCGCCCCTGCGGTCCGCCTACGTCGATCGACGTACATCCCCCGCGCCCCCGCCCCCCGACGCCGCGTCGATGTGCCTCCGGAGGTCACGGCCGGCATCCTCGGCGCCGGAATGGGCGGCGCGATCGGTGCGCTGTTCGCTCAGGCCACCGCCCCGGATCCGGACGAGTCCACCACCGACCCCGACCAGCGTGTCTGGACCGCGGTCCTCACCGGGGTGGCCCTGGGGGGCGTGGCCGGCGTCATGCTCGGGAAGATGTTCGGCGGTGATCAGGTCACCGTGGCGGCCACACCGGACCGTGCGTCACTGACGATTCGGACGGGGCGCTGAGACGCCCCGCCCGACGCCCGCCAGGATCAGGGAGCTTGAGGCGGGCGAGGCGGTGGTGCGGAGAAGCTCACGCGGAAGAGGACGTACCCTCCCGCGAGAAAGAGAAAGGTCACCGCACAGCCGAACGCGAAGAGGGTCGCGTCATCCATCGCGGCCTCCGGCCAGAAGGAGTGCACCAGCCGAACAGATGGAGGGGACCCAGATGCCTACGAACAACCCCTGCTCGCGGTCTCCGTTGAACCAGAGGGCGATGGAGAGGATGAAGGACAGGAAGGCAGCGGAGAGGAACAGCGCCTTGGCGAGCCGGATGCCTTTCTTGTCGACGATTCGATTCGAGCCGTCCGATGAATCCATGTCTGATGCTCCCTGGTTGGTTGTGAGTCCCTGTCACGACGAGGACGGGACGGCGACCGCGGCACCCATCCCGGGCATCAGCGATGCAGGGACGGCCTCGGGCGACGCTTCGCGGTAGCATACGTTGCCCTGGATCATGGTACAAGCCTTGTTCTGCATTTATGGAACAATGCTTGTACCCTTCGGCGCACCCGTCCCGCCGTACGTCGGAGCGACGTGCCCTCAGCGCCCCCGGTCCATGTCCACCTTCACCTTCTTGCCCTTCACCTTCGCTGCGCGCATCGACTGCACGACGCGCTCGGCCACCTCGTCCGAGATCTCGACGATGCTGAAGCGCTCGGAAATCTGGATGGCGCCAATCTGGTCTCCCGAGATCCCGGACTCACCGGTGATGGCGCCGACGAGGTCCCCCGGGCGGATGCGCGCCGAGCGGCCCGCGCCGATGAAGATGCGCGTGAAGCCGCCCTTTCTGGCGGCGCCGCGCTTCCCTTTCTTCGGGGCCTTCTCGCCTCGGACCTTCTCGCGGAACGGCTGCTCCTCGGGAATCTCCTCCTCGTCGCCCTCGCTGCCCGGCACGGTCGCCTCGTGCGCCAGCTTCACCGCGCCGAGGGCGATGTCGACGAGGTCGAACTCGTCGGAGAGGCTCTCCACGACGGCCCGGAAGCGGCCGAGATCCCCCTCCACGATCGACTCGCGCACCGACGCCCGCGTGAGCTCGAGCCGGTGCGCCCTCAGGTCGGCCACGGTGGGCAGCGACGCCACCGCGATCTTCTGCTTCGTGAGCCGCTCGATGTTGCGGAGCATGGGGTGTTCGCGGGGCTCGGCGAGGGTAATCGCCACGCCCTCGCGACCGGCACGCCCCACCCGCCCGATGCGGTGCACGTACGACTTCGCCGCCGAGGGCACGTCGTAGTTCACCACATGGGTCAGGTGCGAGATGTCGAGTCCGCGCGCCGCCACGTCCGTGGCGATCACGAGATCGACGGAGCCCGCCCGCAGCTTTTTCATGACCCGGTCGCGCTCTTCCTGCGACATCCCGCCGTGCAGCGCCTCGGAGCGGTACCCGCGTCCGTTGAGCGCCTCGGTGAGCTCGTCGACCTCGTTGCGCGTGCGGCAGAAGACGAGGGCGGCCTCGGGTGCCTCGAGGTCGAGCACCCTGCCGAGCGCGGCGAGCTTATGCGGGCGCCGCACCAGGTACGCCACCTGCCGTACGAGGGGGACGTCGCCGTCGCCCTCGTCGGTCTCGGCCTCGATGCGGACCTCGACGGGATCGTTCAGGTGCTGGCGTGCGATCCCCTCGATGCGCGGGCCGAGCGTGGCCGAGAACAGGAGGGACTGCCGCCGTTCGGGGACCTCGGCCAGAATCGCCTCGATGTCTTCGGCGAAGCCCATATCGAGCATTTCGTCGGCCTCGTCGAGCACGAGCACCTTCAGTCCGCCGAGCGCGAGCGTGCCACGCCGCAGGTGATCGAGCGCGCGGCCGGGCGTCGCCACGACCACGTCGACCCCCCGCTTCAGCACGCGCAGCTGCTGCGAGAACGACTGCCCGCCGTAAATGGGAAGCACGTCGACGCCGAGCTTCCGGCCGTACCGGTGGACGGCCTGCGCCACCTGCACGGCGAGCTCGCGGGTCGGCACCAGGATCAGCGCCGAGGGAGTGGGCTCCCCGATGCGGATGATCTGCAGGAGCGGAAGGGCGAACGCCGCGGTCTTGCCGGTGCCGGTGGCGGCGAGGCCGAGCAGGTCGCGTCCCTCGAGCAGGTGGGGGATCGCCTGACGCTGGATGGGCGTGGGCTCCTCGTAGCCGAGGTCGGAAAGTGTCCCGAGAAGGGCGGGACCGAGGCCGAGGCCGGCGAACTCGTCGTTCGCCGCGGCGGAATCAGTGGGGCTCATGCGGGAAGATAACGGGAGCGGCCGCGACACCGTCCGGGGAGTCCTCGAGGCGACCCGGCACGCGTCGCCGCCCGGCAGGCCGGCGGGCCGGGTCCCACGCCGCTCCTCCTTGCTCCCCCCATCCTGTTTCCGGTAGCCTCACGCGCCCCGCGCACCCGCGTGACGCCTGCCTCGAGACGAAGAGCCCCGCACCCATGACCCGGACGACCGCCTGACATGGCACTCGTCAGCTGCCGCCAGCTGCGCGTCGCGTTCGGGGGCCCGCTCCTTCTCGACGACGCCGGGCTCCAGCTCGAGCGCGGCGAGCGCGTGGGACTCCTGGGCCGCAACGGCGAGGGCAAGTCGACCCTGCTGAAGATCGTGGCGGGAGCGCTGCGGCCCGATTCCGGAGAGGTCGCCTTCGAGTCGGGCATCCGCGTGTCGCGCGTCGGCCAGGAGCTCCCGGAAGAGGTGGCCGGTACGACGCTCGAAGTCGTGGCGTCCGGGGGGCACCACACCACCACCGAGGAGCACCACGCGGCCCGGCTCTGCTCTCTTCTCCACCTCGACCCGGCGCAGTCGTTCGCCACGCTGTCGGGCGGCCAGAAGCGCCGTGCGCTCCTCGGCCGCGCCCTGGTCTCCGAGCCGGACGTGCTCCTGCTCGACGAGCCCACGAACCACCTCGACCTCGACCACATCGCGCAGCTCGAGTCGATGCTGCAGCGCTTCGAGGGGAGCATCCTCTTCGTCACGCACGACCGGGCCTTCCTGCAGCGGGTCGCCACGCGGATCCTCGAGCTCGACCGGGGCCGGCTCACGTCGTGGGCGTGCGACTACGAGACGTACCTCCAGCGCCGCGACGACCTGCTGGCCAGCGAAGAGAAGGAGTGGGTGAACCTCGACCGGAAGCTGGCGCAGGAGGAGGAGTGGATCCGCCGGGGCATCAAGGCGCGGCGCACGCGCAACGAGGGACGCGTGCGGGCGCTGCAGCGGCTGCGGGCCGAGCGGGCGGCCCGCCGTGAACGGGTCGGACAGGTCCGCTTCGCGATGGCCGAGGCCGAGCGCTCCACGGCCAAGGTGGTCGAGGCGCGCGGCGTCACCTTCGGCTACGGGGAAGAGGCACCGGTCGTCCGCGACTTCAGCGCGGTGATCCAGCGGGGCGACAAGGTCGGCATCATCGGCCCGAACGGGTGCGGCAAGACGACGCTCCTCAACCTCCTCCTCGGCAGGCTCGAGCCCGGCGAGGGCAGCGTGAAGCACGGGGCCCGCCTCGACATCGCGTGGTTCGACCAGCTGCGCGAGCAGCTCGACCCCGACGCGACCGTCGCGTGGTCCGTCTCCGGCGGAAACGACTTCGTCGCCCTCGGCGACGAACGCCGCCACATCTACGCGTACCTGAAGGACTTCCTCTTCTCCGAGGAGCGCGCGCGGCAGCCGGTGTCGAGTCTCTCGGGCGGCGAGCGCAGCCGGCTCCTCCTGGCACGGCTCTTCACCCGCCCCGCCAACGTCCTCGTGCTCGACGAGCCGACGAACGACCTCGACACCGACACCCTCGAGCTGCTCGAGGCCCGCCTGGTCGAGTACGCGGGCACCGTCCTCGTGGTGAGCCACGACCGCGCCTTTCTCGACAACCTCTGCACGAGCTCGATCGTGTTCGAGGGCAACGGCGCCTTTCGCGAGTACGTGGGCGGCTACTCGGACTGGCAGCGCGTGGTGCGGCGGCGCGAAGAGGAGAGCGCCGCCTCGGGACCGGGCGCGAGGAAGTCCGGCGGCCGGAAGTCCGCGTCGGCCCGCCCCGCAGCGAATGCAGGTCCGACCGCCGGAGGCGGGGCCGCCGGTGAGACCACGGCGCCCGACGCCCGACGTCGTCTCTCCTTTCGCGAGCGCCAGGAGTGGACCGAGCTCCCCGGGCGGATCGAGGCGCTGGAGCACGAGCTCCACGAAATCGAGCGGCGTCTGTCCGACCCCGCGTTCTTCCAGGCCGATCCCGAGGCGATCCGCGCGACCACGCAGCGCGCCCGCGAGATCCCCGACGAGATCGAGCGGGCGTTCGAGCGGTGGGGCGAGCTCGATGCCCGCGCGTGAACGCGGGCGGACATCTGCTACCGGACCCTACCGCACCCGGTCCGCGAACGAGTCTCCCGTGATCATCCGCACCACCTGACCGTCGCGCTCCACGAAGCGGACGATCTCTCCCACCGCGCCACCCCCCGTCGGCGCCGTCATGCGGAAGCGTCCGCCTCCGACGGGCTCGAGCTCGACCGAAGCGTCGATGTCCGAGGCGTTCGGGGTGATGACCACCAGCTTCTCGTTCATGAGCACCACCTGGGAATCGCCCCACAGACTCCGGTACAGCCCCGCGAAGCGGGCCCACGAGGGATCCCACGCCACCTTCAACGGCTCGACCTTCGTCGCCGCCGCCACGGCCTCGCCCACCGTTTCCATGAGCTGCCGTGCGATCTGGCCGGGATCCGAGTCGTTGGTGTTCGTGAGCGCGAAAACGCCGACGCGGTCGTCGAGCTGAATGACGGTCTGCGTGGTGTTGCCCGGATAACCCCCACCGTGGCCGTGGTACAGGCGGCCGTCGACGCGACTCACCGCGAAGCCGATCCCCTGGCCCCGCGTCCACGTGCTCTCGAGCATGCGCACGCGATGCATCTCGCGCAGCGACGCCGTGCTCAGCAGGCGATCCCCGCCGCGCGCGCCGGTGCGGAACTGCGCGGAGACGAACTTCGCCATGTCCTCCACCGTCGAGGTGAGGCCGGTCGCGGCGGCCATCCCTCGGGCGTCGACGAAGGGCGCGACGTCCCGCGTGCCGTCCGGCATGCGGCGTCCGTACGGAGTCGCGAGGCCGGGCACGTCCCGGTCCACGCTCGACGAGCTCATGCCGAGCGGATCGAAGATGTTCACCTGCAGATACTCCGCCCACGACATTCCCGACACCTCCTCGATGACCATCCCCG
>Ga0222714_10001000_pt1 | contig 32099 bp, 40 predicted proteins | sample C33_3DmetaG_FD_165048 | JGI IMG/M metagenome (GOLD analysis project Ga0222714, IMG submission 165048) | Estuarine water microbial communities from San Francisco Bay, California, United States - C33_3D | ecosystem: Environmental > Aquatic > Marine > Unclassified | place: USA: California... | reverse complement strand
CCTCCAACTTAACGATCACCAATCTCAATACCGTCACCAACGACGCCTTCATAGGAGGAACCCTAAGTGCGTCCAACGTCGAGACCTCGAACCTCACGGTCTCCGGACCCCTAATCGCAGCAAGTATCACTTCAAGTGATAACGTGGATATTTCTGGAACCTTGAGTGCGTCTATTCTTTTTTCACAGACCCTAAGTACGTCTAACGTCGAGTCCTCCAACTTAACGATCACCAATCTCAATACCGTCACCAACGACGCCTTCATAGGAGGAACCCTAAGTGCGTCCAACGTCGAGACCTCGAACCTCACGGTCTCCGGACCCCTAATCGCAGCAAGTATCACTTCAAGTGATAACGTGGATATTTCTGGAACCTTGAGTGCGTCTATTCTTTTTTCACAGACCCTAAGTACGTCTAACGTCGAGTCTTCCAATCTTACGATCGCGAACAATTTATTTGTTCCAGGTACTTCTGGAGCTTCCTTACAACTTTTGGCGAACGGTGGTAACACCGACGATTGTTTGCAAGTTTACAATACAGACGGAGCTTTGAGAGCAAACATCCAATATAACGGCGACGCAACCTTCAGAACGATTACAGTTTCAAATATTCAAGGTGGTTCGCCGTTGACCATCGGTGCCGGTGCGGACACCATCAACGTCCAGTCAAATATGATCATGGTGGGTTCTACGCTTATCACAGAGAGAATTGAAGGAAATACACCACTGACTTTGAGTGCAGGTGGAGGAGATTCTATTAATATCGCTTCAAATATGATCATGGTGGATGGGTCTATTTTGACCGCGACCACGATACAGTGCGCCACTCTCACAACCGAACCTGGTGTCAATTCAAATTTATTAGCTTCAAACATTGTTGCTTCAAATCTTATCCAAGGATCTATCGTGTCTGCAACAAGTTCTCTTACCGGAGTTTCAATGACCGTATCGGGAGCAGTACAAGGTGCTAGTGCCTCTTTGGGAGCAATCGATGGGTCGTCCTTGACCGTATCGGGAGCAGTACAAGGTCTTAACCTAACTTCCACAGGAACTCTCTCGGCGGCTGGGATCACTTCTTCGGCAGCAGTTGATGTCACCGGAACCATTACAACTTCGTCGAATCTTGTCGTGGGAAATTCAAACCTTCACGTGGACAATGTGACCGGCAAAGTCGGCATCGGGGTGGCGAGTCCTGTGACTGCTCTGGATGTCACTGGAAATATACGCGTGGGAAGTACGGCAACAAACTTCAATGTTTCTCAATATTTATCAAATGAAGAACCTGCATTTACCACAGACCGTTTTATTTACACAACAGCTATGCTAAATTATGGGGAAACTGGGTGGGGACCCGCGGCAATTGTATTTGGAGATGGTTCCACGCGCGGTTCAGATCAAATTTCATTGATCACAAATGGAAACACACGGTTGTACATCGATTCTAGCGGCAAAGTCGGCATCGGGACGACCAGCCCTGCGACAAAGTTGGACGTGAACGGTACGATACAAACAAGCGATATCACTCAAACCACACCCGTTATGTACAAAATTTCGTTGCAGACGAATCAAACTGATGTTAATGATACTACAACTTTTACAATAAGAGATTTATTCAATACAAGCAGCGGTGCTGTTGTACAAATAAACAGTGGCGGTACATTTACAATAAGCAATAATACAATAACACTTCCGTCGACAGGGTATTGGCGTGTCACCGGCAATTTTGTATTTACTGGAACGGCTCAGCGCATCGTGGTTGCAGTTCAGCCGTATATTGAAACTGCACTCAGTGGTGAGATATTCGTGGGAGACTACGTAAGAAATGCCAGTGGTCACACTACATCCAGTACACTCGTGTCATCTGTATACAATTTTGCTGGAAATAAACAAATTTCATTTTATTTTGCACAATATGGAGTTGCCGACCTTGACGCGAGCATCGTCGGAACTGCATCATTTGTTCTCCTCGAAAAATTGTAAAATCCCTCGAAAATTCTTCCTAAGTAATTAATAGAAAACCATGGCATCATATGTTGGTATTGGAGCGGATGATCCTAATCATCCCCTTGAAGTCGAAGGTCAGGTGTTCATCAGCAACGTGGAACAGGGGAGTGCCACCAACCTGGTTCCATTCGAGGTATACAGCGACTACACCGGGATTACAGGCGACATCCTTGAAGGTGCCAGACAGATGAGGCTTCGCGTGACGCCATCGGGTACCACGACGTCTAACGTCAACATGGACATGGGAATCGAACCAACAAGTGGAAGTTACTTTTACATCAGTAATCCAGTTGAGAATGCGACACTTGGTTCCAACAAGGCATTCAGGATCGTACAGGCCGGTCACGTCGAGATTGGTAGCAACCTCAGTGTTTCAGGGAATGTCGTGGCGTCCAACATCATCGGCGGGTCGCCCTTGACCCTGTCTTCGGACACCCTGGTCAAGGTCGCCGGTACGGGTGGACTCTCGGTGACGGGTCCACTGAACGTCGATGGGACGGTAACTGGAACATCCGCGACCTATTCGGGACAGGTTCAAGCGGAGACAGTATGGGCGACTTCATCTCTTACAAGTGCATCTTTGACCGTCACCGGAGACGTGCAGGGTGCGAGCGCCTCTTTGGGAGCAATCGATGGTTCGTCATTGACCGTCACCGGAGACGTCGAAGGCACAAGTGCCTCTTTGGGAGCAATCGATGGTTCGTCATTGACCGTCACCGGTAAGGTTCAAGCAACCGGAACCATTACATCCAGTAACAAGTTCGTTCACAGTTTAGGTGCCACTGCGACTAGTAGTTTTTTGGAAGAATCTCCCGGCTTCACTACGGATCACTTCGTTTTCACAAGAGCCATTGTGAATGAAACTCAAGGAGGAGCCTCTCCCGCTGCGATCGTGTTCGGCAACGGCGCAACTTATGGTACAAATCAAATTTCATTGATCACAGATGGAGCCACGCGGATGTACTTTGAAACGGGTGGCCAAATCGGCGTCGGGACGACAACTCCGGGTAAACTATTCGACGTGAACGGAGACATACGTGGAACTTCTATCACGAGTAAGGGAGGCATAGAAGTTGGCGGTGCACTAACCGGGGCAACAACGGGGTCATTTAGCGGTGACGTCACCTGTCAGGATGCGACCATCAGCGGTAGCTTATTTCATAGCGGGGATACCGATACGTACCTCACTTTTGGAACCAACCAAGTTGACCTTAACGCGGGTGGAGATAGAAGATTAAGGGCAGACTCCACTGGAATCGCTATAGGAACCAGTAGCGCGGCTGTTCAGTTGCATATAAATGGGGATTTGGACGATGCCTTGCGTATACAAAATGTAAGTCGAGCTGATTGGTTCGATCTCAGTTGTAACAATCAAAATAACTTTAACATAAGAAATCAAGACAATACTGGTGTAAAGTGTGATAATGGTGACACTGCATGGACCACGGCATCGGACGAACGTATAAAAAAGAATATCACTATCTTGGAGAATAATCTTGAAAAACTTTCAAATATTAGACCAGTTTCTTATCATTATAACAATGACAACGACTCCAGACAAAAACGCATTGGTTTCATTGCACAGGACTGGGTTGGTGTACAACCCGAGGTAGTTTCCACAAGTGATCCTGATGAATATGGACTCAGGTACACAGAAACGATTCCCGTGCTTTGTGGTGCCATACAAGAACTTGTGGCAAGAGTTGCTGCTTTAGAGAATAGGTAACATCCTAACCTAGGATGATCTATCCAACCACGAAATGTCACTGGTGTTCCGTACCGTTGCGGTGGACCAGTCGGTATGATTTTATCAATTACGCATTCAAGTACTTCCAGGTCGAGAATAGTATTCCGCTCAAGCGGATGTCCAGGGTTTTCTACAAGATCAGGTCGGGCGCCAGAAGGAATGTTTGCACTGCCTGTTACCGCATGGACGTGAACAAGATACACAAAAGGGAACTCACGGGTCGATGGAAATACACAAATCACAAGGGACCAGACATCACCGAATTGGTTGGAATATTCATGTTTAAACTTTTGAACCAGTCGTGGCGTCACAAGCGCTATGTAGAGTTCATGTGGTTAAATAATCATACATTTGATGCTTTTTTGGATTACCTTCATGTCCGCGATATGATCATAGGAAACGAATCTGGCGACATTTTTGATAATGAAGAGTTGGAATACTATTACGAAGATATGGTTCGTTCACACTTCCAAGTCCCGAACCACTTCATCACCAAGTGGGACGACGGCGAAAACATCATCTCGTTTCAATTAAACGATATAGACGTAATTACGGTAAATGCACATCCTGTTGTCGAGTAATGGTACTCCTTTCGAGGGTGCGAAGGGTGGGTATCCAAGTCAATTGAAGCACTTGATTCGGATGTTCATCGAGAGAGGTCACACAGTCACGATGGTTATATGGTCTCTGTGTGGCATCAAACATACCGGGGTTCTTAGTTTTAGGGACATTGTTAATCACAACATACTCGCCAATGAAACTAGAGACCCGTGGTCTCAGGCGCTTCTGGACCGTCCCGAAGTGACCTTTATATTGGGACCATACGAAAAGTTTCCACACGAGATCAAGATTTCGGACGTCAACGAATACATAAAACGCACCAATGCGAGTGCCATATTCTTTCTTCAGGATATTTTCCTAATGGAGACCAATACATCAGAAATGATTGCATGTCCATCCTATCTTTGGTTCCCGCTTCATTACGATCCCATAGACCAGCCGACAGTAAAGGCTCTTTCCAAGGTCCAGAACATTATTTCACTTTGTCCATCGACCCGAGAGCGCGTGAACAAACAGTTGAGAAGGGATACCTACGTGGTTCCACACATCATAGAGTTCAGAACTGAACTTCCCGCGAACGAAACAAAGGAAAAGATCCAAAAAGACTTCAACCTGAAAGATAAATACGTGATATTGACTATCGCAGGAAACTACGAAAGCAGTGGTAGAAAGTCCATCGACACGACTCTGCTCGCGTTCAAGGAGTTTCATGCTGTCCACCCAGAGGCGCTCTTGTGGCTTCACGTACCGAACCTAAATCACAACCGTGTGTACAATGTTCCTTTGATGGTTCTGACCCTTGGAATCCCACAAAATGCCATAAAAATAACAGAGGCGACCTTGGATGAGATGACACTCCAAAAGATGTACAAGTGTGCAGATGTATACCTTTGTGGATCATGTTCGGAGGGCTTCGGTATCCCACAGTTAGAAGCACAGTACTTTGGATTGCCGGTGGTGACAACCAAATTTGGTGCCATGGACGATTATTGTTGGCATGGAGTTTCAGTTCCTCCGTCCCAGAAGCGTTTCAATCACCTACAGGACGCTTGGTGGGTTGCACCCAGTGTAAGTGACACCGTGGACGCTCTTGAAAAGGTATACAAAGGAGAGATTGAAACCACGAGTGAATGGGTTCAAGAGGAGGTTCGCACCAAGATGAGTTACGAAAGTGTCAAGAATCAGTTGCTCGCCATAATTGAGAAAAAATAAAGGCGAGTCATATTAGAATATGGAGCAGACTCCATTCAAATCCGTGTTCACCAAGAAGTCTAACTTCGTCACTCAAAGTTTCGACACGGATCCTTTGATGATTGATTACGGTGGAGAAACAAAGTTTTTGGTGCCGCGGCATGGTGATTTTATCACGCGGATATACTTACTTATTGATTATACAAGTGCCCAAAGTTCAAATATAAATCATGCACTGGCCATGATCGATCATGTGTCTTTGATTATTGGTGGAACGACAATTCAACAGGAAAGCGGAGAGACTTTAAATCTTCGTTTGAATGTGGAAGGAATAGAAAAAGAATCCTTTTCGGTGGTTCAGTTGTTCAGGATGCTTGGCGGAGGTCCGACATACCCTTTCATGATCAAGTCACAATATCCGAGGACCTACCGTCTTCAAGTTCCATTACAGTTTTGGTTTTACGGAAGGTCGGAACTGGCAATCCCGTTGGCAGCGTTGCGCTATCAAGAGGTAGAGGTAGGGGTCGGTCTCAGAAACTCCGCAAGTTGGGGTGGAGCAGATTCGGGCGTGACGAGTTCCGAGGTGCGGTTGAGAATTGAATATGGATACGCGCCAGATGAAGTTGTCAAGTCGGTGATGAGTCGTCCTCTGATTTTTCCCACGGAGCAGTTTCAACTGGAAGAGAAGAAATACACCGGAGATACTTCATTCACAATGAAACCTGAATTCGTGAATCCGGTCAAGGCTGTTTTTGCGCTATTCAAGGACACAACCACCGATACCACGAATATATTTGATTATTCACGAAATGATACTTCCAATGTAGGTAAAAATGATTTTTTGACGTCGATGGAGGTCGTGTTGGACAATGAGGTACTGATGCCCAAGGAAGTCGGAACATTCGAAATGTATCGTGGTTTTCAGTACTATGCACACTTTCCGGGATCTACACAGAACATAATATCGGGGTCAAATCGATACTGCGGATTTATTTACGCCCTTGCGTTTTGCAAGGATCCTATGAACAGAACCATTCCAAACGGGTCTATAAACTTTTCTACAATCCTAAATCCACTTTTCAATGTGGAAGCAAAGGGAAAGGATTCTAATACGATCCGTTTCCGATTGTACGCACTCTCGATGAATTTGCTTTACATCGAGAATGGTATCTCGCGGCTTTTGTTTACGGGGTCCGAGGCTACGCTTCCTCGATTTCCTTGAACTCGGCGAAGGAAACCTTGCCGTCGCCATCCGCATCATATGTACTAATGTCAAATTCGATATCCTCAATAAAACCAGATCCATCTGAATCCAGGTTATTGAATTTGTTCTTGACTACATCATTTAACACATCCGCTGAACCATTTTCTATGACGAGCGTGTTAGTGGAAAGGTAATACATTGACAATATATACTCTTCAATAGACGCGACGAATGTGTTAATGTTTGTTCTCGCACTTGGTACAATTTTGATGTAGCCCGTATTTTGCCAAGGTTCAAATCGCATCATGTAAGGATTTGAAAGATTATCTGTTTCGGTGTAAGAAATTGCTGGGATGCCCACCCGCGCCGTGTTGGTTCTTACATATCCATTACTGCTCATGTCTAGGGTCAACAACGCATTCGTGGTTCGATCAAGACCTACACTGGTGTCCAGTAATATTTTAGATTCTTCTATCGTGTAATTTTTGACCGATGATGCAAATGTTCGCGACCACAGACTGTAACCAGGCGCGCTCGCGGTAAAAAACATGTCAATGTAGGCACTCTGTGGACGAGGTGCTCTAAACTCATAGTCACCCAGGACAACTTGTAAAGGTAGTTCCGAAAATGAATATCCATAGAAACTTCCGTCATTGTAATAGTCGTGGATGTAAGCCTGCAACTGCTGGAGAAATAAAGGTTTTCTTAGTTCATTTCTATCGGTTTCATTCAACGTGGTAATTCTTGCGTTGATCAGAGGGTTGTAGTAAAATGGATTGTATCCGGTTACTTTATTTTTGAATGTCCAGAATATTCCGCGACACGAATAGGCACTATTGAAATAGTATCTGTATTTGGCATCCACACTAGCGGGAACCTCTATATCTTCAGCGGTTATTTTCTCTATTGGATATTCCTGACGTGTGGATCGCAACATGAAGCGTTCGCTCGGTGTCAATGTGACTTCTTCGGTGACGAACATGAAATCGATGAGATCGGTTTCAGTGACGAAACCACTCGTATCACTAACGATTTCTTCAAGAGACAAGAGTTGGATTACCAGGATAATTTCAGCATTGTGCATAGCACACAGAGGCAAGGGAGTCCGAAAAGATGAAGTATCCGCCTTGGAATCCACGTAATGATTATTAAAGAAAAATGGAAGCGGAAAGAATAATGTCTGTGTGGCGTCATTGGCTTTCAAAGTTGGCCGAGTGTTGTATTTGGCACCAAGATTAAATGAAACGTTGAGTGTATTGTCGCGATCCTGTTCACTGGAATACATAGATTCATACAATGACATCCATTCGCCCCTAAGTGTCTGTACTATTTTTCCATTCACAATTAAGTCTATCTTTTTGAACATAGAAAGACCGAGGTTCTTCAAGCACGTGGGTGTCCCGGTTGTTGAAGGAAACCTGAACTTTAGCATGAGTCCGGTGAGAAGGTCTCCCATATCTTTGGGTCTAAATGTATACCTAATCTCTTGTCCCAGGAAAGTTTCCGTTGCTGGTTTATAAAACCTATAGTAGGGTGTAGTCTGGGAATACTCTTTGTAATCATATTCTCTCTTCGAATCAAAGTCGTACAAAAATGGTTCTTGTTGTCCCACGCCACTCAGTCCGGTTAGAGCACCAATACCCGTGTCGCCACGGAATCCAACTGGAGGCTTCTGCATGTTCCTCTCTTAAAGAAAAGGGACATTTTAAAAATAATAATGAGTCGCGAGCAGCAAATCATTGATGCGGCCATGAACGCCATTCAGCCTGTTCTGGAGACTGCCGTGGTTGTTGCTGCGGAATACTGCAAGGCCACCGGAAGAAGCATCGTGACGGCACTAGACATGGAATATGGAATGAAGTGGAGCGCCATGAAGATGGTCGGAAGGGTCTTTGGATCCATCCTGTCAGAAGGAAGTGACGACGACTCGGACGACGAAGGGTGGGAGACGGACGACGACATGGTGGTGGAAGAGTGCGACATGGGATTCGACGACGAGTTCCGCGAGTACGACGGCGACGACGAACGCTATCTGGAGGTAAACCAGGCGGTCCGTGACTGGGCTGACTGGGAACCCGAGACTGAACTTGAGATGATGATAAAGAACGCCGTAAATTCTAGACGCTAATAGTAATCATGCCTGGCGGAATTGGTCTGGCTAATCCCCAGTTTCCCTATAAGAGTTACTTCGATCCTATAGGGGAAGCGGCACCTTCTTCTTACACCTACGACGTCACCACCAAGAATCAGTTTGCCCTCAGGTCTTTCAAAGACGACGATGGGAATTGCTTCACGGACATGGTGCTTATGAGTGACGGTACAGACAGCACATCGACCTTTAGATTGTTCACCAATACGCCAGAAGGCAATGCAGTCGAAAGGATGGCCGTCGAAACGGATGGAACCATTTCATTCTCGAATGTCACTCAAACCACGCCCGTGTTGTTCAAGATTTCGTTACAGAGTGCAAATGATCTGAATAATAGTACAAATTATACGATAATAAATTTGTTCGGAACAGGATCCAGTCAAAAATTCAACAACGGAGTTTTTACATATACGGACAACACAATAACAGTTCCTTCTAATGGATATTATAGAATTACGATGAATTTCAAATGGGATGGCGGCAACGACAATATAGCAATTGGCGTACAACCGGTAATATCTGGTACAGATTCTGGTGAAATATTCTCGGGGTTTGAAGGAAACCGGTCGGATAATGCCTATCCCTGTATTTCATCCTCGTCTATATATAATCTTACTGGAAATAGACAGATTGGTTTTAAATTCGCAAGACTTGGTAATTCGGGAACCGCAACACTCGAGGGGGGCGCGTCATTTGTTCTCGTTGAAAAACTCTAGTGTCTGGTAGAACCCATGGAAGGGTATGAATACGACCCAGACGAATATGCCACATTTTCCAGTGAGACCGAGTCCGATACAGAAAAATCGTTGGTCCCACTGGAACATGAGGAGAGCGTTCAGATAGTAAAGCCCCAGGTTGAATACTCGGAGCTTGATGATGTTTTCAGTGAAGAGTTGGATGACCTGGATCTCCGTGATTTCTTCATTGAAAAAAAGCAATCTAATAATAGAGTATGTCAAGTTACGACATCGTTATCGACAGTTCCACCAGAAAAGACAGATCCACAACCGATGCTAACAGTTTCACCAGCTATCTCAGCACACCCCTTTATGGAATTGAATCTATGATTTTCGTCTCTGCATCAATACCCTATATCAATGGCACGTCGTCGGTGGTCAATGGAAACGTTCATGCCTACTACGTGGTACTGGAAGTTCCGAATTATGGTATTTTAACCGATCGCATTTACACCGTGGACAATCCACCAGAGTCTGGAGAAACCAACCTGAACTTTGCCTACACCGGTTCTTTGATCGTCCCGGCACTGGCCGGCGCGAGTCCCACAAACTACGCGATGAGTTCTATCAATGATAGATTTGGCGTTCAAAAAACAATACCTGTCATGGAAGCCATCAAGGTTTCCATCTACTATTACGACACAAGTGACAATTCATTCAAGTTGTATCCATTCACAAGTTCTGGCGCATCCACCGAAGAATTCGTTTTGAAATTATCTATCCGCGGTACCAAAGACAAGCGATTTGCCACCAAGAGACAGGATGGAGAAGACAAACGACTGGAGCCCAACATCGCACCGCCTATTCAAAATAGACCAGATAATACATTTGCTGGCAAGTTAATTAATTATTATAAATCTAAAACAAAAAACAAGATGAATCCAGAAGAAATCACAGAACCAGTCGGAGCCCTATTGCCCCGCAGAGAGTTTATGGGCATCCCCAGCAAGTATGCACAGATCCTGATTCCCATCGCCGTCGTTCTTTTGGTGCTCGCAATTCTCTTGGCTAAGTAGTAAATGGCTAGAGCCTCATATGTGTCGACAGGACTTCCCGATTTTAACTACGAGTATCACACTATTTCGTTCGATTCGCTGGATCAAACGAGTTCAAATAACTTTACCGTCTACTTCAATACTCCCTTGAGGCAGGTGGTACAGGCGAGATTGTTGGGTCTCCACGTCCACACCCGTGGCACCGTGGAACACCTCTATATGCGCATCCGCGAACTTGAATCCAATTTCAACGACAGACTTGCCAAGAATCCGCCGAATGTCCCTGCGGCGGTACCGGTTCAATCGATTGCCCGCGGTGCCTTCGCGAGTATCATAACGGATAATGAGGGAGGTGCTGCATCTGACCAACTCATAATTTTCAAAGACAATTACGATCAAATTACTCAATTTATTCATCCCATAGAAAACTTGGACCGTCTGACCGTGAAATTGTTTAATCAAAACGGTGCCCTCATCCCAAATCCAAGCGGCGGCAAGGAGATTAATCACTTCATCATTCGCTTCATCTGTCGAGCGCCCAATCTTCCCGGGAGGCAGACGCTCCCGTGGGTTCAGGGCAAGGTCGGATTTTAGATGTCATCTTCGGCGACCTCGGCGATCGTCCACTCCTGCTTGGGTTGCTCCTTGATCAACTTTTCCAGACGCATCTTGGTGGACTTGACCGTTCGCTTTAGGTGTTCGGCGAGTTCTTCCATCTTCTTGTCCTTGTTCTTCAGTAGCCACTCCTCATCTTCGTTAGACCAGCGACCCGTCTTCAGGGCCGAGTGTTCCTTGGCGATCCCGAGAGCCATCTTCTTCACCTTGGTGAGGTGGTTCTCGAGTTCTTCAATTTCCTTGATCAGATCGTCTATCGTGGGCTTCGGTGGAGGAAGCAGTTCTTGGTGTCCATGTTCCCGGTACCAAAGGACCTTGTCCCAGAATGCCTTCATGACCGGCATGTTGGTCTCCCACCACTCACGGTCTCGTTTGATTTCCACGCAGACAAACTCAGCCGGTTTGGGATAGGTGATTTCAGCAGGTCGATACTGCACAAAGTCACAGACTTCCAGTTCAAGACACTCCATGAGCACCTGCACCTGTGCGAGATACCACACTGGTGGTGTTCCGTCACCTATGGGGCGAGACTTGGGACACTTGATCTCCAGGAGTCTGCCGGAGTGGGTGATTCCGTCAGGCGATCCACCGATCCAATCGAGAGTATGGTGTTGCTCCAGACCAATCTCGAATACCTTTTCATTGTGACGTTCCTCGTAAATGGTCCTGGCTTCGTCTTCATACTTTTGTCCATGCTTGGTCGCCCAGTCATTGAATGGTTCGCTGACTCCACACTTTTTTAGGATCAACTTTTCTGGAGTTTCATAGGGATTGACACCTATGGCAGTTCCGGCATCTGACGCGGTGAGCATCGTGCCCCTCATCTTGAACCACGCATCGGAACGTTGTTCAGGATAAGTCTTGTTGAAAAACTTTTCTGCTTGAGGATGCATCATACTAATGAGTTTGGGTCCCTAGTGTTTAAGTAGAGGACTTGGTGGGTTTCTTGGACTTGCGAGACTTCTTTGGTTCCTGAATAACTTTTTCAACTTCCTCAACGGCTGCGGCGGCAACGGCGAACACCTCGGGGACCGGCTCGGGCACCTCGGGCTCCTCGGGCACCTCGGGCTCCTCGGGCACCTCGGGCTCCTCGGGCACCGACTTGACCACGACGGGCTCCACGGGCTCGGGCACCTCGGGCTCCTCGGGCACCGACTTGACCACGACGGGCTCCACGGGCTCGGGATCCTTGGCGGAAAGAATGAGACGAAGTCCCTCGACATCCACGACCTTGTCGAAGTGCTTGGCGAACTCCCTGAATACGCCATTTCCACGTTTCTCCACGACCACCACATCCGGACCGAAAGCCTTCACGTCGGCGATGGACTTAACTGGAAACCCAGTGGGGACATCAACGGACACATTACCGGATTTGCGACCCCATGCGCGAACCTGATGTCCGGTGCACATCTCGTTGACTGTCTTGGTGATAGGATTGATAAGGGCGACCTTCATTATTACTTTCTATTGACATTTTTAATCATGGCATTGGGTCGCTTGGAAGGGACGAGTCTCTTCTCGAGTTTCTCTTCGAGACGCTTCAAGGTAAAGTAGGCACCCGCCTGTTCTGCTTCCTTCTTTGTGGAACCCTTGCCTGTCCCCCACTGATATCCCTGGACATATACGCCCACTCTAAATTTGGTAGTGTCCACGTGTTCAAGTTGGCGATACTCGGGAAGATCCCACTTCTGTGCCTGACAGACGCGCATGAGGATGTCCTTGTAGTTGTCGTCGACCATTAGGCGATCAAGGCGGATCAGATCTGGATTGTCCAGTACGCCCAGGACGAACTTCTTGGCTTCGATCATACCGAGATCTAGGTAGATTGCACCTACGAACGCCTCAAAGACGTCTTCAAGAATTTTGGGATTGTTGTTCCAACCATTCCTCATACCCTTTTCATCCATTTCGATCCATTTGTGGAATCCCAGTTTGGAAGACACGTCTGCCAAAGTCTTTCCACAGACAATCTTTGTTCTCGCACGAGTTAGAAAACCTTCCTGTAGATTCTCGTACCTATCGAACAAATACTTGGTGACAATAAAGCCCAACACGGAGTCGCCCATAAATTCCAAAGTTTCGTAGGAACCCTCGACGCCATCGTGTTGAACAGAAGATTTGTGCTTGAAGGCCTTTCGGTAAACATCGATGTTTTTGATGTTAGTGCCGACAATGGCTTCAATCTCCTGAGCGGATATCATTTTCTAAAAGTAGAGTGTGGTTTTTGTTTAAGCCTTGAGGAAGTGCTTGGAGATGTGTTTCTGCAAGGTCATATACGAGAGGGTCTCTCCCTGAGGTGTACTGAGAAGACCCTTCATCGCATCATCCTGAATAATCTTTCGTCCATCCTCTGGGTGCGAAAGTCCCTTATCCTTGACATACTGCTTAACGAAGCGGGTCACGTCTGTGCGAGAGACCTCTGTTCCTTCTGATAATCCCATAAAGTCGGTGAGATCCTTGGTAACCTTGGAAGGTTTGTTGAACCCGGTGTTGGCAGCACGCACCTTGGCCTTTGACCCATCGGGATCATCCTGAACCTTGGCAATCTTGCGGACCATCTTGGTAAGATTCTTGATCTCCTTGCGCATCTCCATGATCTCCTTCATAACATCCTCAGTAGACATTGTTTTTCGTACTTACCTTTGTTTTCATTTCTTTAATTTACTTCTCAAGCAGAGACCCGCCTACACCACTTAGGATCTTGTAAGACATCGATTCGCGAACAAGAGCCTGATCCCCACAGAATCCTCCTGGAGTGAGGTTTTTGCTGTAATAGGCGGCATCCTTTCCTGGGCCTGGAACACATTCCAGTGTGTAAGGGAGTTTAGTGATATCGTCGCCTCCGATAATGGGTGAAACCTCCACCGACTCTGGAGACAGCCTGTATCCGCTCTTCTTCATTCCAATTAAGCACTTGACGAACATGAGGACGAGGATGACAATCACGAGGACAAGGGCAAGTTGACTGCTGATCATACTTCTTTACTAGAACATTTGATTTTTTTCTGCGTTAAAGACTTGGACATAAGTTTATAGACTGACATTAATAGAGCATGGAAGATTTCGAGATTGAGCTTGATAATAATAGCGATATGATGGTTGACCTGGATGATGATGAACAGGATCTCATGAACGGTGTTGTCCTGGATGCCACTCGACGCAAGCGAACGAATAATCCTTCGATGAATGAACGCCCAAGTAATCTTCCGACATCTTCATTCATGGCATTCGCAAATCACGGAAAGCAAACTCCTTCGTCGCGTCCTACACCTCCCCAGGAAGATCCAGAGGATCATGGTGAGGAGTATAATGATTATGGTGCAGGTGTTGGTCTCGAAGGAGGTTATGAAGAGGACGCGCCATCACCTGGTTACAAGTCGATTGACGACGAAAAGGCCGATCTTTTGAATAAGATTACTCGTCTGGAGAAGAAAGGTATTCGTTCCGTGGAGAGACTGAATATGCACTCGTCCATTCACGACATCCGTGGAGAGGTCAAGCGGATGTCCTACTCGATCGAGGTGGATCAGTCGGTCAAGATGCAGCGACGTATGCTCATAGCCTGTGTGACGGGGATTGAGTTTCTGAACAAGCGTTACAATCCACTGGACATCCATTTGGACGGATGGTCAGAGTCGGTGATGGACGGCGTGGACGACTACGATGACGTCTTCGAGGAACTTTACATTAAATATCGTGGCAAGGCGAAGATGGCACCTGAGTTGAAGTTGATGATGATGCTAGGTGGTTCCGCGACGATGTTCCATCTGACCCACTCGATGTTCAAGTCTGCGATGCCTCAGATGAACGACGTGATCAAGCAGAATCCCGATCTCATCAAGAATATGATGTCTGCTATGGCGAATACGGCCAGTAATGCACAAAACAGGAATGTGGATCCCCGCCCGCCGCCGATTAATCGAAGGGAGGTTAAAGGACCAAACATAGACCTCTCGTCTCTCATGTCATCATTCATGAATCCTCAATCCACGACTCGGCGTGACGTGGAAGAGGTTCGTGCTCCGGAAGTTTCGCCGCCTATCGAGGAGGCAATTGAGGATGACATCTCTGACATTGTGAGTGTGAATGGTGATTCTGTCAAGGAAGTTGAGGTCGCCGCCCCCAAGAAGAAGAGGGGAAAGAAGGGAAAGACGACCCTTGAGCTGTAAATAATTTCCTAGTTGATATTAAATAATGGTAGGTTACTGTTCAATTGATGACGCCTATGGAGGACTTCCTCGGGAAACGGTTAAAGTACCACCGGCTCCCGAGAAGGCTGCTGACCGAACATTTTCCACCAATCGGGTGGAGTTCTACGAGGTTGAGGGCGTTATGGATTCAGAGTTGGGGTACATGGTGGTTCTCTTCATGATAGGGGTTGCCGCTCTGGTACTGAGGGACATTCTTCGTGTTCTATCTTGAGAAACCGTTTTCCTGTGATATACCCGTGATAGAAGAGTTCAGTTTTCTCCTCGTCGTCCATAGAAAAATTAAATGCTTCACCTTCCTTCATCTTAATGTAGACGGTAGGCTTTTCATAGACCACTCTATTTCTCATAATTGAAGTGATAAAGTGTTGTATGAAATCAACAAATGATCCTATATGTGGTGGTTTTTCGATCGAAGGTTCGGGATCTAATTCGATCGAGACGACTTCTTCCATGTCCTTGCCAATAAAAGGTGTCAGCGGGCACGTCTCAAATGCAGCCGAGTCCACATACCTATGGTCTTTGTACATTACGGACTCGAACAAGAATGGTATGCTTATGCTCATACAGACTGCGTGCGATACCGACATGTCAGGATGGGTGTGATGTGAAAAATAACAACTCTTCTGAAGTGTTATGTTGTATGCCGAAACGTAGAAGTCAAGTCCAGACCACTCCTTTAGTTCCTGAAATGTGAAGTCTTCTTTTCCGGCAAGTTCCATACATATCTTTGAAAATACATCTTTCCACCTGGATGCTGGGACAAGACCGTAGTTGTTAAGAAGGGATTTGAGATTAAGGCGCATCAACTGATTGACGTCCACATTCTTTATAATCTTGAACAATCTGATAATGTCCCACTTGGCGACCAAACAACCAAACGCCACAATGGATCCTGCGGATGATCCAGCGACAGACTCTAGTTCTTTGAGTTTATCATAGTTCTGGAGTGTATAAACAGATCCCAAAATGGCGTAGAACCCCATGGCACCTGGACCAACAACAAGGTACTTCATGTCCCTTTTTAGAACTCGAGAGGACTTTGTGAGCGAATAACCGCGAATAAGATCCAATAGAGAAAAGTGTTTCTTATGATTAAGTTTTGGTCTGTGGTCATCCCGCTCAATATAAAGTACATCCCGGATGCGAGAAAAACCTCGTTTGGCCGAACCACGAACTTCATAATCCCATGAAGAATGATTATGTATAGGATGCCGAACACAGAGGTCATTCCCATACGATCTGTTAAATCCGCCATACCCGTCACTGCGGGTGAAAGGAAGGCGAAAAGAACCGTTGGAACAATGACCTTTGTACTGGTTACGTCTGGTAGTCGACCCATATCTATTGACTACCAACATTTAAAACTAATAATAGTACTCATTTTTACAAAACTCGGAAAACGTGATATCTTCAGGGATCATGTGGTCGTAGCAGTGTTGCCTGTAAATTTCCCAGTTATTCCACAACTCATCACTGTAATAGGCAATCCAATCTTCATAGTCATATTCATTAGGATCAACGAACCCTTCATCTTCCTCGTCGAGTTGCGGGTCCTCAATCACCTGAGACTGGGCGATGGGCGTATAATCAAGAAGACTAGAACTCACCATGTTTGGTTACTGATTACTCTTCGGAGTTCTTCTTTAACTTGAGTTGTAGGGTGGATGTCTCCTTGGGTTCCAATTTCTCTTCAATGTCCTTGATGATCTGCTCAAGACGTTCCTGACCACCCTCAATATAATTTGGTAGTTCATCCATTAGGATTTTCTTAGTGATAACCGGCTTCTTGATTGATGTCTTTTGGGTGACTTTGGTACCTCCCCTTGTCTGGACGTCATCAATCTTCTGGGCCTTCATGTAGCCACCAATGAAGGTCTTCAGACTGGTCTCGCGGTCCTTCAGTACCTTAATGGATTTCTGAGCCTCGGTGAGCTGCTTCTTGATCCCCTCTAATTCGGCGATGGCCTCCTTGAATTGATCACTGATCGGCATTCCTCCAGACATCGTTTTGTTAACCAGTAGCGCAATTTCTTTAATTCATAAACAGTCAGAGTTGTTTCCCTGAATGTTTCTAATTTATTAGTTAATCATCTAAGCGGTACCCTGACCAAGCTCGAAAGCGGGGCGCATCTGATCCGGGACGATCGTGGACGTGTTGAAGATTGTGACGGGGTTGCGGGGGTTCGGGGGCTCCGAGCGGATCTGCTGGTTGGCGTTTCGGAGAGCACCGCCGACGGTCTCGGGGTAGCCGATGAGGGCGCGGGGGTTAAGGTAGTTCTGACCCTTGAGGATGTCATCGGGAGCGAACTCACCGAAGTCCTCCTGAGCCGCCACGTCGCGGGGAAGCAGACTGGAGGCAATCCCCATCCCGTTGGCAGCCGCGGCGGGCACCGACAGAGAACCACCGTTCACTGGGGCACCCATGGAGTCCACAACGTTGGTACCCTCGTAATAGGACTTGTACATCATCCCCTCCTTGGAAGCCATACCGAGAGCATGGCGAATGGCACCGTTGTTCACCCACATGAAATAAACCACGGCGATGAGAAGGGCCAAAAGCAGCATGTTCTCAGTCTTCATCATAACAAACTTCATATCGTTTAACATTACATACTAAAAAAAATCATCCTCTTCCTCTTCTCCCTCATCATCTGACTCAAAAAGACAATCCGAAAAATTCACGACCTCCTTCTTGGGTTTTGGCTCTGCCTTGAACTTGGCCTGATGAAGCACCCACTCAGTCTCAAAACTTTTCTGAAGAAACTGAACAGATCGGAGTTGAACGACCACATCTACCACGTCGTCCTTGGCGAGTTCCTTGTCCTCGACCAACTCGCGCTTGGCGTCATACACCCTGACCAATTCCGCCTTGTGCACGCTCAAGATTTTCTCATCAGTAGAAAAAGAAGAAGTAAATGCACTTTCAAGTCGAGAGTCTGCGATCTCCTTACCGAACCAAGCCACCTTAGACTCCTTAGCCTTTGCCAAAACAACATCCTCACACTGTGCCACGGTCTCGTCACTAACCTTGAGAAGAACTTCATCATCCACTGAGACCACCTGGGCCCCCTTGAGAGTAACCAACAAAGGTTTACCGTCGTCCGCGCGAACCGCCACTTCCTTTACACCGTCTTCAAGAGTCACAACCTTGGCAGAGAACTTCATTCCTATTTAATAAAATGTAATGTTTAAGTAGATGGCTTCAGACGCAGATGAAGAACACATAGAACACCTTGAGGCCAAGTTTCTGGTGGACAAACAGAAACGCATCGAGAATGCCATGAGTTGGCACCCTAAGCAGGAAAAACTCATCAAGTCCTGGGGAGAAAAAGCTCTGGGGTACCGGTGGATTCACCATAGGTGCGCGGTACGCCACAGCACTGCTCATACTAACTTTTCTATAATCAACATCGCCATGACTACTCTGGCTGGGCTTGGGACACTCATTGCTTCGTCTGAAAATCAAAACTCACAAATACTCTTGTACACATTCAGTTTTCTCAATCTAGGTGCCGCCGGAATTGCCAGTATTCACAAGTTCCTGAGATGTGGAGAGCAGTTTGAATCCAATATACAAACTTCCAAATTGTTCAGTCGCCTGGCCAGAGATATTTCCCTGGAACTCTCACTGGAACCTGAGGACAGAATGAATGCCGTCGAATACTGCCACAAGATTCGTGAAGATTACGACAAGATTATTGACCACGCTCCCGAAGTTCCTTCAGATATCCTGAACGAATACAAATCCATGATGGACAAGGAAGATCCAGAAAATGCGCTCGCGAGACCTGAAATGGCAAATGGAAAGTTCAAAATATATTCAAGTTCAGAAAAAGAAAATGACGCAAGCGTCCTGGAACATACAACCCGATGGACAAACATTCTGAATAAAGCAAGACGTTTGAAACCCGTTTTACCTGTCTAGATCCTCGAACCACATGTCCTTGGTGGTCATCCCCTGAATCCGCTTCAACTCATCCAATAGGGTCCTGGCTTCCTGCATCAGTTCCTGCACGGCCTCCTGGGTGTACCGCGACGTCTTCAGACCCCAGAGGTGCTCGAAACTTCCGTCAACCTTCTTGAACTTCTTGAGCATGTTGACTTCCGCATCTACCTTCTTCAAACCCATTACCTTGAGAGACCCATCTAGGATTCCCTTGACGAAGTTGGCGCGGTCCATCGCCATCCCGGAGCGCTTCGCCAAGGTCGCCACCAGATATTCCTTGCGCTTCACGTACAACTTCATGCGTTCCTCGGCGTAAACCTTGAGAATGTCCAGTGGCGTGTCAAACTTCTCGATGCCGCGAGGTCCGTGCAGATACATGTTTGTGCTACGAACCGTCGAAGTCAACTTGAGATCCTTCTCTGGCGAAGACCCCTTGTAACCTGTGATCACAAAACGGACATCCTCCTCCGTACTGTGATTGTTGTAGTTCTTGATGACGTTCTTCTCAACAAGCCCTTCTAGAAACTCCTTGTAAGTCTGAGTCCACGTACCTGGCGGAAGTTCGGTGACCTCTACCTTGTCACCACTTTCCTGCCAGGTGCCCCGAAGTGTCCACACTCCTTCATCCGATGTCGTAACGGTTCCCTTGAATCCACGGAACCACGGCTTCATAGGTTTCGGTGCCTCGCCACGAATGATCCGCTTCAGATTTTCCTTGACGTCAACTGGATTGTGTGGAGGCACCTTGCAGCTGAACCCCGTCCCTATGCCCTCTGCGCCGTTCACCAATATCATCGGCAGCGTGGGTAGGTAGTACTCGGGCTCGATGGGTTTTCCGTCATCCTTGAGGTAGGTCAGACAGGCATTGTCCCGCTCGTCAAATACCTTGGCGTGTTCGGACAACTTCGTGAAGATGTACCTGGCGCTTGCGTGGTCCGAGCCACCCGCCAGACGGGTTCCAAACTGTCCACATGGTTCTAGCAAATTCATGTTGTTTGAACCCATGTAATCCTGAGCCAGTCCCACGATGGTCCCCTGCAAACTCATCTCTCCGTGGTGATAGGCAGTGTGTTCCGAAATGTAACCAGACAACTGAGCGACCTTCATCTCGGTGGTTAGGTTCCTCTTCATGCACCCGAAGATGACCTTGCGCTGAGAAGGTTTCAGACCGTCACGGACATCTGGTATGGACCTTCGAATGTCCGCGTGACTGAACTGAATCAGATCCTTGTGAATGAAATCCGAAACGGTCACCGAAGTCACCTTGCCATAGGGAAGTGAATCTCCACGGAAGGGTTCCGCCAACCATCGCTTCCGGTCGTCAGCAAGCGACTTGTCGAATGCCAAACCCACCGACTTCTGACTTTCTTGATCGGCCACGAATCCCACGGTCAATCTTCCAAGGTCTTTGAAATATTCCTTGGCTTCTGCGGACGTGGAAGTACCAAGACCCTTGTAGTACTTGATGGTGACTCCACGTGGAACCCTTCCTTGATGGGTCTGTTCGATCCAGTTCACAAAGTCCTTTTCGGAATAGAAGGACTCATTAATCCTTCCACCCTTCGCGCGTATCACTGGGGTAATCATGCTAACCACAAAGCCCATTCCGATCAACTCGGGCCAGTAACAGTCAAACATGTTGAGGACCAGACCCTTGATGTGTGAACCATCCACATCGGCATCGGTCATGATCATGAGCCGTCCGTAGCGCAGTTCACTTAGGTCTGTATACTTCTTTCCCTGCTGCAGCCCTAGGATCTTCTTCAAATCCGAAAACTCCTGATTGGCGGTCAAGGCCTTGGAGCCCAAGTCCCGAACGTTCCTTGGTTTGCCCTTGAGTGGAAAGACGCCATACTGATCCCTACCAACCACAGACAATCCACTGATAGCCAGAGCCTTGGCGGAATCTCCCTCGGTGATGATCAGGGTGCACATCTTGGACTTGGTCGTGCCAGCCCAGTTTGCGTCATCCAACTTGGGTATTCCGGTGATCCTGCTCTTCTTGGTTCCGTCGGTTTTTTTAAGGTCGCGAACCTCGGAAGCCTTGGTATGTGCCAGTAACTCCTGTTCCAGAACACCCTTGACCTGCTTCAAAAAGACAGTCGTGGGTTCAAACTTGGAGCCAAAGTCCTGCACGCGGGACATGCATTCGTGCTTGGACTGACTGGAGAACGAAGGGTTCACCAGGACCGCCTTGACGACCACCATCATGCACTGCTTGATCTGTGCTGGTCTAAGTTTGGTCTTTTTCGCGAGGTCCGAAGTAATCTGATTAACCACATGATCCACGTGGGTACCGCCCTTCTCGGTGCAGATGCCGTTGACAAATGAGATCTGTTTGAAGCCCGCGCCCACTGAGGAGCATACCAGCACCTCCCACCGATCTTGTTTGAGTTGAGCCAAAGTCTGGTCGGTGAAGCGTGAAGTATAGTCCTGAAGATTATTGATGTCCAATACCTCCCCATTGTAGTGAACCTTGCACTTGGTTGGAACCCACGCTGCTGCATCTAGAGCCCTTTTCATGAACATGTCCTTGACGTCTTTGGAGATTCCATGTAGACCGAATCGTTCCCAGTCTGGCACCCAACTTATCTGTACCTTGGGTGTCTTTCCAGCAAAGGATTTGATTTTGGGTTCGGTGCAGATACGCATGTTGTCTCTCCAGACTTGGTGATAGGACTTCCTTGTCTCGGGGTCATCCACCTTGATCTCGAACTCCTTGGAATAGATGTTGGTCAGCTTGGCTCCGTAGCCGTTACGACCACCCGTGGTTCTCTCTTCGGAATCATCGTAGTTTGAAGATGTCAACAAGTGCCCGAAGATCAATTCTGGAGTCCAGACCTGGGTCTGTTCGTGGATGACCACGGGGATGGCTACGCCGTTATTGGCGATGGTGATCCTCCCTGCGTCATCCACATCGATTGATATCTTTGTAACGGACGGATGCATGGAGCTTTGATCCAAAGCATTCACCAAGATTTCATCAAAAACCTTGGTCAAAGCGGGTGAGACTCGCACCGTGCGCTGCACGAATCTGTTGCCATCGGGAACCCACACAGCCCTATCTTCTGGACGGACCTGCCCCACGTAGGAGTCTGGACGGTCTAGAATATGGGCGTGAAGGGTCTTTTTGGTATAAGTTGGCATTAGTAAGGTAGGTACCTTACATTTCTATTCTTTAAGTGCCTGAATGAAATTCACTTGTTGGCGACACTGGTCCCAGGTATCTTTAATGCGTTTGGTAGGGGGTTTATACTGAAAATCATTGATAGCATGAGAATCAATGGAGTTGAGAAAGTCACCAGAATACTTGTACCTGGCATGCCCCTCTTCTGTAATGTATATCCAACATATAGAGGGATCATGATAGACCGCCAATAGTTGTAGACATTGGTGCTAGTCTGAATTCCGAGTATGGGTGACACGACCGAAGGAACCAACAATAGAGCGATTATCACTGCAAGGTTCTTGTTGAGTTTCGTGTCGTCTCCCACGGCGGGCCAGCGGGGGATGGCAATCGCCAGCAGAAGTACCATGTACATGATGGCACCTGGAGCCATCCAGAAGTTATTCTCGGGACCTGAGAGGTAGGCAGCGAGAACCACTGCAAATGCAAACAGAAGTGTGAACGCTGTCACGAGACCATCACCGTTTTTCTCATTTGCCATATCCTGACTTGGACTGCTTTCTTTTGTAAGAATCGCCTTCATGCGTCCGCGCACCGCAAGAGCTCGATCGAGATGATCGAGCAACTTACCCACGGCATCCCATCCATCCTCTACGGCGCCCCCGTCCTTCGCCTCAGCCTCTCCAGCCATATCTACTATTTGTGAAGGATTTTATTCCTGTTGACGTTGGACTTCTGGTTGCTCCACGGGCTCTGCAATGGGGGACATCACAGGTTCGGAAGGAAACATGACGGGTCCTGGCTCCATGAGAGGGGCACCGCCGCTGTTCTTGAAGATCATTTTGAGAACTGGGTCAGCCAAGGTGAAGTTGGCACCGAAACCGAAAAAGGTTATGATGGCGATGAGACCTTCGTTGTCGGGGTAGTCCGCATCTTCGTTTTCATTCTGAACCCACATCGTGAACGCGAGAAGACCGAGCATTGCCACTGGAGGTACGGGGTTCATGAACAGACCCCTGAAGGACTGGATGCCAGTTGCCAGAAGATACAGTACGATCAACTGTATCAATGAAATTGTATCTTTCTGCCATTCCTTGATATTTTCAAATCCTTCCCTGGGTTTGTTATAGAGGAGTTGGGTGATGTTGTCGCCATTTACTTCATTGCGACCGCGGAGGAAAAAGTAGATGCTCGGCAGGGAGATGGCGAGCCACGCGAGCAAGCTGATGTTATTGTAAAATGACGTTCCAGTGGTCAACGTGACACCCTTGACACCCAAGATAGCCGGCAGACTTTCTTGGATCATCTGGAATATCACCGTGAGAGCCAGAGAAACGGTTCCGGTGTTACCAACGATATTGTCTTTGTCAACTTCAAGATTCTTCATGAGCAAGTACATGCCGATCATTATCACGGGCGGAATTGGGTTGCGAACAAGTGTCTGGAGATGTGGAATCAGTGCCACCGCGGCGAGAACTGCGGCTTCCACGTCAGTGACAAGACCAGACGTGCGGAGCACGACGTAGACAACAATAGCGATTACGGGCGAAAGAGGGTCACTGATGTAGGATTGAACCATCGGGATGGAAGCAACCGCCACCAGCACCAACAATTTCACGATGATGGGCAGAAAGCTAATCAAACCCGTATCATCTTCTCCAAATGTTTGGGTAAGTGTACCCTGAAGATCACTAACCTCTTCTTCAAGGTCAATATTAATCAATCCATCCGACGCCGTATCCTCCCCCGTCGTACTCGTCTCCGTATCCGGCTCAAAACGCGACTTGATCATTGGTAAAATAATAATCGCCCAAACGAAGAATGACGCAACCGTGTAGCCCATGGTTCCAGGTTTGAGACCGGAGTATTCGCCGCCCGTGAAGTTCCCCCGCTTTACGCCTGCGATCAATTGTGGGATTCCAATCGTTGCGATCAGGGACGTTACGGCAACCCACTTGACTAGTTTTTTATTGTCAAAAGGTTTTGACTTTTTGGTATACTTGAGAACATACAACATGGTTCCCATGACCATCGGCGGAATTGGATTCATCAACAAAGCCCTTGCTGCTGGTGCCGCTGCAAATGCGCCTCCTGTGAGCAACACCTGACCGAACACTAATGCGGTGCGTTTCCACATTTTAACCTTGGCTTCATTCGGGTCGCTGTTGACATTAAGATACATGGTAGGTAGGATCAGGGCCGACCATAGGACCCAAGAACCAAACATGTACCCTGGACTTGATACATCCATTATTACTATTATTCTGGATTTTAAAATTGAGAGGCAATACGTTCGGCTGTTTCGCGGAATGAATCCACATAAAGTGAAAGAGCCGCAAGAATTATCATGTATGATTGACCATTTTCTAAAATAGAAAAATCAAAAAGATATTTCAAAAGTGAAGCCGTTATGAATATGAATATTGCAATGTTCGCAACATCACGACCTGGAACCTCCAGGAACCCGATCAACGCAAATGCGAAAATGAACATAGAAACGGTCAGGAATACGAATTGAAACAGATACTTGCGTTGAGTCGAAAGGTTTTCTTCTTCGGTGACTTTGCGGTCCACGACGAGTTTTGCTCTTTTTGACTTACCAAGTTCGTGTTTTTGATTGATTAGTTCTTCCTCTTCACATTCTAAATCATCAATTTGTTTTTCGAGCCGATCCTTTACACTTTGGCGTCTGGTATTTCGTAATTTTTGTCTTTTGTTTCTGATAGTCTCGCTAACCTTTTTTATTTTTTTCTCAATATCTTTGATCTGTTTTCTATTAATCTCTGGTACTTTTTCAAACGTCCTACCCTGTCCAGTTAGGATACCCCAGACCTGGATGAAAAAGTATGCGAATAGAAACTTGAACAAAAAGTCGAAATCCTTTATCGCGGGAATATAGGGTTCCGCCATTCTATTATTAACCGATATAATAATTAGTTAAAGCACTGACACCCAGTGGCACCAAATACTTGGCATAAGGGTCATCAAAGAGATCGTAACTCCCAAGAGAGCTTGGGATGGCAATCAACACAACAATTAGCCCAGAGAAGGTCGCCGACCGACTGGACCCCTTCGCCTGAAGGGTTATAAACATTAAGGATATGACAGATAGAATATAAAACATGACCGTGAAGAATTCCTGGAACGTCGCTGTCCTATCTTCCTCGTTATCAGCGGCATCTTGGGTTTGGTTCATCAGTATCATTAGTTTGCACATCAACTGGAGGACAAAATAGTTGAAAAAGTAAAGACTGATAAAATACACAACCTCAGCGGGATTAAGCGCGGGCACTACACCTGTAGGGGCAGCCATATTACTATTGAGACACAAAATTAATCATGGATACGGGCTCCACAAAATCCCTTGGGATCCTCGATGGTCTCGTAAAGTTTCCTCTCCTCTGCAAATTTCTTGAGTTCGTCCAGGTTCGTCCAGAATGCCGGACTGTGATCGTACTCCTTTACTGTAGCGTGAGCAAGTTCGTGGAGAAGTACGTGCATGAGTTCATTGGGACAACCGTCTACACACAGACCAATCTCCGACCCCTTATTCGTGTTGAACCCCAAGAGACCCCCCTGCATTCCGTGATATCCTACCAACAGGATGGGTTCTTCCAACTTGTGAAACTTGTGCTCCTTCGGCAGCTTGGCGAACTCCTCGCGCAGCTTAGTATACCTTTCACGCAAGGTCACCAAACTCTTGGGTTCTTTGATCAACTTCAAAAATGACAAGAGGAGAAGCCATATGGTCACATAAATGAGTATCTTCTGTGACATCTTACAATTAAAGAAGAAATTATATAGTATAGTACAATGTCTCGTCTTGTGAAAGATAAACTCGTCGTTCCCGGTGTGTCGTGGGCATGCCTTTCATTTGTCGGTAACCTTGATGGTGGCTGGATTCGTCCTGCCGAGGGTGCCAAGCACACCGAGTTTATGATTAAGATTCGCGGAGCTTTTGGAACCAAGAGTGAGGCCGAGGAGCATGCCAAGGAACTCCAGGGTCTGGATTCTTCAGTGGACATCTATGTGGTGAACATGTACGAGTGGCTTCTTCTCCCCCCTCCTCCAGTATCTGAGATGGTCAACGTCAAGTATACAGACGACCGTCTTCAGTCAATCATGGATGGTTACAAAGAGAATCAGAAGCATGCCGCGCAGATGTTCGAAAAGCGCAAGGAGGACATGACTGCCAAGCCTTCAGGTTCAAATATGCCTTTCTTGGAGGCTGGGGACGATAACTCGAGGTTCTACAGCAAGCCCGACGAGGCTCCCATCCCTCACCCAGCCGAACTGGTTGAAAAGTACAAGGAGGAGCACCCTGACAAGAGCATGGAGGAACTTGTCAAGATGGCAGACGACGAGGTTGCTCGCCTAATCAAGGAGCGCGAGGAGGAGCGCAAGAAGAACCTCGCGACGGTCGAGGAGGTCACCGAAGAGGCGTCCGGTTCTGGTTCAAGTTCCAAGGGAAAGGAGAAGGTCGTCTAAAGCTGAGGGAATACCTCAACTCCACCAGATCCTGAACCGGGGGCTGGGATCTGTTCAATCTCCAAGTTTGCATCTTCCTTGATGGGATATAAGATGTCCCTAGCTGGAAGACCTGGAATCTCCTGGACTTTTCCAAGTCTGTCCACCACGGGTCCAATAGGGATTTTCTGAACCTGCTTTCCTGGCTCCAAACTAAACCCTGCATATAGCGACTCTGGATTCGTTACATACAGCGTTTCGTCCATCACTTCCATGGGCGATGCATAGTATTTGGAAGGATCGTCACCCGTATCGGTCTGAAGAGGAATGTAAGTTTCACTCTTTTCAAAAACGACCCATGCGGCGATCATTCCAAATGCAATTGATGCAATGGCATTAAAACTGTCCATCTTCTACTAATTACTCAGATTTTTAGACGCCCCTTCCTGAAGTTAGAATAATTGGTGCTGCTTGTCCTCCACCATTATTCCTCCCACCTGCACCCATTCCCATGAAAAACCCAAGAATGAAAGCAACAAAGACGATGACCATCCATACGAGAGGACTTATTCCAGAGAACACGGTATCAGACTTGGGCGGAGCCGGTTGATAAATGATCTCCGGCTGGTGATGTTCCTGTTGTTTAGGCATTGGAACTTCATAATAAATGGGCTGAACTTGTTCCTCCTCTTGTTCGTCATGATTTTCTCGTTGAATAGGAATATCATTGGGTCTATAGATGGGAGCCGCACCCCCCTCGTCCATATTAAATCCCTGTGGTATATTACTTTCGACCGCTACTTCCATTGGGAAGGATTTAATATGAATGTATGTTTTTAATAGTTTGACTGAACGCACTCTAGTCATCCTCTTCATCTTCTGATTCAGTCTCTTCATCGGGAACAATGAAATCATCAAGATCATCATCATATTCTTGATCACTTTCGTCCGTACAAATAGATTCAATATCTGATCCATCGTTGTCTGAATCATATTCCGATTCGTCGAAATCGTCTTCGACAACTTCATCGGGTGTATAGATCTCTGGTTTCTTGACGATACGTCCGGAACGAGTTCTTGTTTCCATTATTAAACGAACAGGATTGTTTTTTCAATCAATAAGCGCATTTAACAGACGCGGAGTGAAAGTTTTCTTAGTTTCCGTAGCAGCCTCCATTAAGACTTTTTCTCCTGTAATAGCGAGATTTGCCGCCAGTTCGGCGATTTCATCGTGATAAACAGAATCCCCTGATGGCAAGGAAATAGACAGAGACGAAAAATCATCAACCGCGCGTCTGAGATACATACCACTTCTCTCCAAATTGGACCCCCTGATAATCGTTATGTCTGGGTTTATCATTTCCTTTTTGGACAAGTTGAGATTTTCCATAAACTTTTCATATGTAACCGAATCTAAATTCCGAAACCTGGAAAGGTTCGGAAGCAAATCCTCTATCGGCTTCCACAAGTCCGAACTTGCCGGTTTAGTATATGCAGATCGCCGCCCTAAAATGAATAAAATAGAAAATCCTATGATGAGAAGAATAGTAATCATACCTTGTTTAATCCTTGCAGATATTTTATTATTCTGGGGTGAACCATGTACTTGTGACCGCTGCGATTTTTATGATCTTCGTCGTGACACTTGAAGAGTACGGTCTTGGATTCCTTGTCGACTAGAAACCAACCATGATTCCCCTTGTGTTCTCGCTCGATGAATTCACAGTATTTGCTCTGAGTCGCAATGACCCAGTGAGTCTTCTTTGGAATGACCTTGTCTATGCGCTTCACGTCGTGGATTGGGTACATACCCTGAATCCACTTGAGAAGTTCGTCATCTGTACTTGCCCCCGAAATGATAGTCTCACTGCCACCAAAGTGATCGAGTTCTTTCCCATGAGGGAGAATGGAGAAACGTTCGAATAACGATGCCGATGGATTTTTCTGTGGAATTTCATTTACGCCATCTTTGGTCACCTCAAACCTTGGGACATAAGGAATCACAAGTTCCTTGGTCTCTCGTTTCATCTTGTACGACCAGATTGTTCTTAGCCCGGTCTTGAAAACGGATTTGTCCAGTACTGTGCTCCATGGAACGTCGGCGTCGTAGTCGATAAGGGTGGTGGTTATTCGTCTCAGAATATTCAGTGCAGAAGATGTCGTAACGGTCACCTGAGGCCACGACATGTGAATACCATTTTTGAAATCATCTCCCTGACTCCTGGTACAAGTGGAAACCAACACTGGACCAAGTGACGGAAAGGCCGTATAAAGATGAATAGCCCACCGTTTTATCGTTTCATCGGTGACTGCACCCTGGTCTTCGTTCGTCACATAATCGATGTCCAAAAACATTCTGAATCTGTCTGAACTTTTGGTCTGCTCAACCATGAATAATTTTTCATGATTTGATAGAGACTTCATACATATTTCGTAAAATCTCTCGCGCTGTTGAAGGGGGACGATAAGTACGCCAGATCCATTCATCAGTGTGTGAGTAATCATGGTTCCGTCCGGTTTAGTTCGGAACCACCATCCAAGTCGCTCGCATTCGTCTTTGAAACTCATGGAAGTCTTCTGGATTACTATGTTTTTTTGTTTTTAAGCCTACATCATATTACAGTATACTGTCATTTCGTCTTTCTCCTTTTTGGGTCCATATTTTTTAAGAAGATAGATCTCGCCTACAACTTCTTCTTCGGTGAGATCCTGGATTCGCCTGGCTTCCTCGGACTCGATATCCTCGGGATCAAGATCCAATAGATTCCTCAATTCGGTGATACGTTCCTGTTTTGACTTTCGCATCTGTTTCTCCTTATATTAAAAGGGATTTTTGGAAACGAGGGATTCAGCGCGCGATGAAAGTCGTCGTTGGCCAAAACTTGATTTTCAATGAGTGACCACTTGGCTTTAGATTGAAACTCTTTCATGGTGTCAAATGACATGTACTTGTTCTCGTCATAGGTTCTTCTGATGGACTGGCGATTTCTCTTGCGTTCTTCTGTAATTTCCTTCTCTCGAATAAATCGCTCCACCATATTGAGTTGTGTTTCCCTGGGGATATAGGTTTCAATCACAAAGACATGATATATGATGCCAGGATTTTCAGCATCTTCAAAATAAAAATATCTGTAAAACCCTTCTGAAATGGCGATTATGCCACGACTTTCTTCCTCGAGTTCTCTCAAGGCTGTACGTATCGGCCAACCTATTTCTCTTTTCCTACATCCTCCAGTCACAAATGTCCAATCGTCCCACCTCTTGTCACACACAGTCAAATATCGTTTTTCTTCTTCTTCACAAAGCGCAACTAGGACAGTTATCGCCTTATGCGTCTGCTGATCCATTTACTTCTTTTATCTCCTCTTCTTTATTAGTCTCGTCGGGTATTTCTGGAATAACCTTCATACTACCCTCAAGGGCATAAAGAGATGTTTTAAGCCATCGGGTTTCCATATAAAGATATGCAGTAGCGATGATAAGAAAAGTCACGAGCGCCATCAAGATCATCTCCTTGTTCACGAATGAGTTAAGCATTTACCTTTGAATACCAAAAATATTATTCAATTCTCGCGCGTTAATCTCGTCGCGACTGGTGACCTTGTAAGTAGGTGCCATGACATCGGGCACCTCCATCATTTCGTGGTGCATCCCCTCCTTGACCCCGAACCACTTCTGGAGTGTTCCGGAACCAGGCTTGTAACTGATGATGAACACCAGAGCAATCAGAAATGCGATGAAGTAAAGATTCATTCTTATTATTATCCTGGGAAATTATATATGGTGAAGGTCGAACGAAGCTCCTATCCAGTCAAGAAGTTCATGGTCAAGTCACCCAAGGGACAAACCATCTACTTTGGACAGGCAGGCTACGGAGACTACGATCTGTGGGCGAGGGTGGATCCCGAGTACGCCGAGAGGAAGCGCTACCGGTACACCACGTCACACAAAGCCATTCCGTTAAAGGATGGAACACCAGCCTGGAAGTCACCAGAGACCGCCGAGTACTATGCAATGCGCGGCACGTGGGACGAACCCCGTGGAAACCCTCTGTTCAAGCAGGTGGTTGCCATGAGAAATATGAGCCTCACCAAGGAAGAGAAGGCTTTCATCACTAAACAGAAACGACTTCGACTGAAATCTGCTTGAATTTTTTACAGAGCATCGCCGCGACCCGGTGACGCCCGTCAATGATGCTATAAAAGTCACCATGCTCCTTGACCTTTACGGGCGTTCCCTCGAAAAAATCCAACTTGGTTATGTCTTCTTTTAGTGGCGTCGGTGCCGGATAAGGATCCATCTCGAAATTCTTTTCCTTGAGTCTGACACCCGCCCTTTTCACTGCTCTTAATATAGCGGGCGTCATCATTAATTGATCCATGTTAACTAAACGGATATCATATTCTGTCTCGGGTTCATACCACATTTATTATTCTTTGGTTCTCTTCTTTAATCCCATTAGTGTCTCCAAGTTATTCTTTGCTTTCTTGAGAGGGATCGGTCGTTTTAATCTCAAATCATCTGTAGTTGATTCTGCATTATTTATATCATCTAGTTTGGATTCTTCTGTTATGGGTATTATTTCTTTTCTTTTCTCACTAGATGTAATTTCTTTATATTTATTTATAATCAAAGGATAATAATTGCTGTTAGGTAGTTGAATCCAAACGTTTTTTGCACCATTTCTAAATTCGCTTATACTCATATTTCCGCCAAAAAGATCCAAAACGTATCGTGAAGGTGCGGGTTTAGTACACGTGATTTTACCCATAACACGTTTCTTGTAAAGTGTAATGAATTGATTTATTTCAGCACTGCGAATATTTTTACTATCCATGTTCCATGCTTTCATACATTCCCACGAACAGAACTGACCCATCATAGAAAAGCGGTCTACCTTGGCATCGTATTTGTATGGTAGGTGTAAGATCTGTGAATCAATCCCATGGCAACACCACCAACAACATATCATTCCATTTAATTAAAGAAAATATTCACTTATTCTTTAATAAGATGTTGATAAGCATAGATGTGGGAATTAAGAATCTAGCCATGTGTTTTATTGATTCCGACACGAAGCGAATCATCGAGTGGGAAGTTGCAAGTGTTCCTTCGGAGAGGCAGGGTGGTTTGTTACCCGCTCTGA
>Ga0222714_10000997_pt1 | contig 32121 bp, 26 predicted proteins | sample C33_3DmetaG_FD_165048 | JGI IMG/M metagenome (GOLD analysis project Ga0222714, IMG submission 165048) | Estuarine water microbial communities from San Francisco Bay, California, United States - C33_3D | ecosystem: Environmental > Aquatic > Marine > Unclassified | place: USA: California... | reverse complement strand
CTGAAGATGAATTGGGAGAATTGTGTCATTCAAAGAGGGGATAGTAGAAAGCAGCTCCCTTGGAGCCCAACACAAAGCGGAAGTAATACTTCCTTTACTATGACACGACAAAATTATGTTGCGGCGATTGACGCTTTGAAAAAGCTGAAAGAGATTGCAGTAAGGGTATTGGGTGGTCAAGTTGAGGATTACGATATAGCCAATGAAAGAGTGTTTAACATAAATAATTCTGAACTCTCTCTAAGTTATGCTGAGTGCGCACAATATGCAGTCGAATTTGGAGAATATTTTGATGGCAGTGAAGTCCCAAATAATCTTCATGAAATTACTGTTTTATCTGTCAATGAACTTGTTGGTTCAGGCTTAATTGGTGTTGCTAAAGATGAGATTCCAAGGCAAGGACTGGTCGCAGGGATTGCTGTAGGCGCTTGTGAGATAGAGCTTGATACTGAAACAGGAAAAGTAGAAATATTAAACTATTTTGGGATATCTGACTGTGGAACCGTGCTCCATCCTCAGAGTCTTGCTACACAGATAAAGGGAGGCGCAGTTCAGGGATTTGGAATGGTATTAAGTGAGAAACATATCTATGATCCCCAGAATGGTTTGCCCGGAAATATAGGGTTCTTACAAAATAAACCCCCAAGCTATTTGGATGTTCCATCGGTAATGGATGCTGGAGCTGTTGAGATTCCTGACCCACAGAATCCCGTAGGCGCTAAAGGTATGGGTGAGCCACCGCTAGGATGTGCTGCTGCGGCATTAACTTGTGCAATTTCAAATGCCTTAGGTGGTATTTATTTTAATCGAGTACCCATCACTCCAGATATGATTATTAATAATCAGAGTGGACAGCCACAAAGTTATTCAACATTACAAGTTAACACCGCTTAAAAGGGGATTAATATGAAATTTATAGTTACTTTATTGATGAGTTTTTCTGTCATTATCAGTCATTCGGCTGAGATCGAACATCCCTTTGCTGTTAGCGAAAATGACTCGACGAATGCGGTTACTGAAATTAGGCATTCTGATCAGTTGTCGACAACGGTTTTCGCTGACCTCGATGGTTATCTAAGGCATATGGCAGTTGGACCCGATGGGACTGTATATGTTGCTGTAACCGTAAGGATGGGTAGGGGTTCAGCCATGGGAATCTATGCCCTGAGGGATGAAGATAATGACGGTCATGCAGAAATTCAGCAAGCTTTTGCAACTGATATTCCTGGTACTGAGCTTTTATTTCATGATGGCTATTTATACTTTGGGTCAAAAACAGAAATATATCGCTTTGCTATTCCTGAAGGACAATATATTCCAGAAGAACCCCCTGAAATCGTTGTTGCTGGTTTCCCTGTGCAGCAAAGACATGAGGCTAAGACTTTTGCAATTGATGGGGATCATAATTTATTTGTAAACGTTGGAACGCCATCCAATACATGTCAATTTGAATTCAGGACTCGAGGCTCGCAAGGCCAAATTCCTTGTCCGCAGCTTGAATATCAATCTGGAATTTGGCGTTTTAGCGCCGATGAGCTCAATCAGGATCACATAAGAGATGGCGTAAGAGTTGCAACTGGAGTAAGAAATGCCATGGCTCTTGAGTGGGATCAAAAGACAAACCAGGTTTATTTTTTAAATCATGGAAGGGATGCATTAAATATGCTCTTTCCAGATTTATACACTGCAGAGCAAAGCGCAATTCTTCCTTCTGAGGAAATGCATATTCTTACAGAAAATGGAAATTATGGATGGCCTTATACTTATTACGACCATCTGGTAGGCGAGCGGATGCTTGCTCCGGAATACGGTGGTAATGGTTCGATAGTTGCTGATGCTAGGTATGGTTATGCCGATCCTATAATTGCTTTTCCTGGTCACTGGGCCCCAAATGATATTCATTTTTATAAGGGTAGTATGTTGCCTGATGAATTCCATCAAGGGGCTTTTGTCGTATTCCACGGGTCATGGAATCGTGCACCTCTCCCCCAGGATGGGTATAAGGTAGTTTTTGTGCCTTTTGATGACCAGGGTATCCCAAATGGAGATTGGTTTACTGTTTTGGATGGATTCAAAGGAACCGATATATTGTTAAGTCCTGATGATGCACGACATAGGCCTACTGCTATTACTGAGGGTAATGATGGTGAGCTTTATGTTTCCAGCACCATCAGTGGACGAGTCTGGAAAGTAACGACAAACGAATAAAAACTATTAGCCTTATGAGGTATTACCTCTTAATTTTTGCGTTTGTAATAAGCACAACTGTTCATGCTGATGCTGATAATGGCTTGTCTGTGTATCGGGATAATTGTCTCGCTTGTCATATGTATGATAGAAGAGGCGTATCAGGCATGGCACCCACGCTATTAAACAGTCCTTGGATTATTGGAAGTGATGAATTGCTCGCAGGTTATCTTTTAACAGGTGGCTTTGGCCCACAAGTTCTTATGGCTCGTTTTGATTATCTTACAAATGAAGATTTAAGAGATTTAATCGAGTATCTAAGACTTGAAGAAGGCTTAGATACAACTATTAACACTGAACAAATTCAACAAATAAGAATGAGATACCAAGGAGAAGGGCTCTATGACTGATTATATTTTTAAACCAAATATACCGGTAGCAAAAATTCATAATTCAAATGAATTATTTCCTATTCACAGAGTTTTTTGTGTCGGAAGAAATTATGCTGACCATGCAATTGAGATGGGTCATGATCATAGAGAGCCTCCATTCTTTTTTATGAAACCCGCACACGCCATTAATCATAATAAAAAACATCCATACCCTGTAGCTACAAATAATTATCATTTTGAGATGGAGCTGGTAGTAGCCATAGGAAGTTCTGGCAAGGATATCAGCGTATCAAGCGCTTTGGATTATGTTTTGGGGTATGCTTGCGGTATTGATTTTACACGACGAGATTTACAACAGGAGGCTAAAAATAAAGGGCGACCATGGGAAACTGGAAAGGCATTAGATCACTCCGGACCCATATCTGAGTTAGTTCAATTGCCCAAAGACTTTCCTATAAAAGATCAGATAATCAGACTGGAGGTCAATGGAGAGGAAAAGCAAAGCTCAACAGTAGGCCATATGATATGGTCAGTTGAGGAGGTCATATCGCATTTATCATCCTATTTTGAGCTTCAGCAAGGTGATTTAATCTTTACAGGGACTCCAGCTGGAGTAGGCCCCGTGATTATTGGTGATAAGGTATTTGGCGAAGTCTCAGGCGTCGGTAGTATTGAGCTTGAGATAGTTTAGTCTTTATATTTGGTTTTTATTAACTCTGAGGCTATGGAGATTGCTATTTCTGATGGGCTCCTTCCTCCAAGATCAAGCCCTATAGGTGCATGGATTTTTTTAATATCTTTGTCATGAATGTTTTGATCATTTAGGAAGGCAACTCTCTTTTCATGAGTTTTTTTGCTACCCAGACAACCAACATAAAATCCTCCGCCATGCTTTAGAAAAAATTCTACTGCGGGGTTGTCAATCTTTGAGTCATGACTCAGCGTAATTAAAGCAGACCGATGATGCACATGCTTTGATAAAAGAAAATCCTGTGGATATTGATCGATTATATTTACATTTGGGAATCTCTCCTGTGTTGCAAATACTGGTCTTGGATCTATCAAAGTTACATCAAAGTTTAAATTTTTTAGAAGAGGGATTAAAAACTGGGCGACATGTACAGCCCCTGTAATAAAGACTTCATAGTTTTTTTGGATGGGTTGAATAAATATGTCTCTATCTGAAAGGTAGGTTGCTTTATCTTCAACAAACGCTAAATCAACATAATTTTTATGTTCCGATGTGGCACTTGGGCTCATAGATCGAATCACTTCAAAAAAACCGGTTGTAAGATCTCGAATGTACACACCCTCATCAATTGTATTGATATGAGGCTCTACAGAGGCTAGATGTGCATCAAGACTTTGCAAATGGATTTTTAACTTTCCGCCGCATGTTAAGCCTACAGCCCATGCCTCTTCATCCTCAATACCATAGTCTAAAAATAGCGGTTTGCTAGGATCCTTAAAAATAGCCTCAGAAGATGCAATGACTGCAGATTCAACACACCCCCCTGAAATAGAGCCCTCAAATTCCATATTATCATTGATAACAATAAGGCTACCAACAGGCCTAGGAGCAGAGCCCCAAGTCTCAATGACTGTCCCAATAGCAATCTTATATCCTTGACGGTACCATGATATTGCTTTTGTAAATATATCTAGATTTGTCATAAGATAATAATAGTATTCATCATTTAGGGTTAAGTATATGCTTCAATTTCTAATTTCAATACCTCTATCGCTAACCAGTCTCATTTTGAATATTCTGCTAATTTTTATTTTTTCTGTATGGGTAGGAAGATGCAGAATAAAATACCACTCTCCAGCCCCAGCAATGGGGGATAATATAAAAATACAAATAGCTAATAGAATTCACTATAACTCTTTGGAATTATTCATATTATTTCTTCCTCTTTTTACTATATTTGTTGCTTTTTATGAAGATTTTTATGGTGCAACGGTGGGTTTTTCATTTTTAATTGCTAGAGTTATATTTGCATTGGGTTATTGGAAGGATCCACCTTATCGATCTTTGGGCGCGATCCCTTCGTTTATTATAATTATCATCTTGATAGTCTTTGATCTAATTGCCATTATATAGATGTATCAATTTAACTTTGAGGGGGCTCATATGAGTGATATGAAATGGACTAGAAGGGACATGGTTAAGATGGGTCTTTTTAGTGTTGGTGCACCAACTTTAGGCATGGGTGCAATGGGGGCATGGGCGCAAGGCTATGATCTTGGTCCAGGTAATTATTTAGTTGATGTTGTAGGGGGCGGTGATAATGCTCAACTCTATACTGGTATACCGGTTGAGGGTGGCGGTCAAATGGAGATAAGGCTTAATCAGTCAATCTATACCGATGACCCTCATGAGATACAAGTTGCTCAGAGATTGGAGCCATTCAATCCGCTCTCTTGGTATAACGAGTGGAAACGTGTGGCCGATATCAATGAAGAGATAGCTGTAGGCTATGAAGAGGCCGGTCTTGATGTTTCTGCAAGAACTTATTATGCAAGGGCTTTTACATTTTCAAGGCTTGCAATAGTCTATCAAGAGGATTCGGATGCGACCATGATGCCAGGCTATATGAAGATGCGTGAAATGTTTGAAAAGGCAAATCCAGTTGGTGCCTCAAATTTTGAGAGGGTAACGATTAATGTCGATGGTACAAACCTCGATGGCTTTTTTAGGAAGCCACCTGGTCCAGGACCGCACCCGGCCGTCATCGCTTATCAGGGTGCTGATTCATTAATGCATAGCAGCATTGGTGGTGCTGGAGGATTTGTCTCAAGAGGAATGGCCTATCTTGTTGTAGATTTGCCTGGACAGGGTGAGGCAAAGCGTATCCATCACCTTTACATGCAACCTGATACCGAAAGGTATGTCAGTGACCTAGTAGATTATCTTGAATCTAGACCGGATATTGATTCTGATCGAATTGCTATTCGCGGTATAAGTATGGGTGGTTATTCTGCACCTAGGGCTGCAGCAAGCGAACCAAGACTTAAGGCTGTTGCATGTGCCTCTGCTTCATACTCAGTCTTAGCTGATCTTTTTGATTTTTATCCACCGATTAGAGATAGAGTAAGATGGATTATAGGTGCTGAATCATTAGAGAGCGCTAGAAGACAGCTTCAGGATTACCACATGGGCGATGTGGCTAGGAATCTTGAGTGCCCCATGTTAGTGGGCTATGGTCCTACGGATAGAATTATGGATCCCGAAGGTGCATTAAATCTATATAACGCATGCGTAAACTCACCAAGACAAATGTGGGCTGACGCTGGGCATCCTCATCACGATGAGAAATCCGGTGGTCCGGTAGATCTTCGACTACCAACCCTTCAAGACTGGATGGGAAGAGCGCTCGGCGCAATTTAAATGTTGCTATAATACGGGTAGATATCCTTAATGATGTCTGCCCGTATTTATGCCATTAAGCGTCAAATTATTTGTTAGAGACTTGCTCTCTGGGAGCTCCTTACTTTTTTTAGTATGCCTCATCACTGCTGTTGCTTCATTGAGTACGGTAAGTTTATTTACTGACAGGGTAAGGCAGGCCATTACGCAACAAGCCGGTGAGTCGCTTGCTGCAGATATTAGAATTGAATCAGATCTACCAATTCAAGCTGAGCTTAGGGATATCGTTTCAAGCTCGAGTCTAATTTCGGCAGATATTATTAATTTTAGGTCTGTGGTTATGCAGGGCTTTCAAAGCAGTCTTGCTGATATTCGAGGAGTCAGCACCGGCTATCCTCTCCGTGGAACTGTTTACATTGCAGACAGCCCAACTTTAGAAGGCTATCCGATTGATGCCATTCCTGTTCCCGGGACTATTTGGGTTGAGCCCTCCATATTGGCACGATTAAATTTAGCTGTTGGTGACTCAATAGATATTGGAGCTAAACGTTTTGTAATTAGCAAGGTCATTACATTTAGACCTGATGAGGGATGGAGATTCTTAGAAATTGCCCCCACGATTTTGCTCAATATTGAGGATATTGAGGCCACTCAATTGGTGGTACCCGGTAGTCGAGTTGAGTACGAATATTTAATTGCAGGAAGTGAAGCAGAGCTTAATAGACAAAGAAATATAATCGATTCTCAGCTCTTACCTGGCCAAGAATTAGATGATATTAATGATGCAAGACCTGAAGTGAGAAACTCTGTAATTAGAGCAGAACAATTTTTACATCTTGCGGCTGTCATATCAGTAATATTAAGCGGTATAGCCATTGCCATGTGTGCCAAAGAATTTGTAGGTCGTCATGAGATTACGGTTGCTATCTATAAAACCTTTGGTGCTAATCATGCCACAGTTTATCGATTGCTCGGAGTGCATTTAATTATCATTATTTTGATTGCAACATTCATCGGTCTAGCCATTGGTTATATTGCTCAGTTGTATCTTGCACAGTTGGGGATAAATCTGATAGAAGCAGAGCTACCGCAACCCTCTTTATCTTCAGTCTTTATAGCCCCATTAACCTCAGTTTTAGTGATTTTTGGTTTTGCGCTTATTCCAATCGCATCACTAAGAAATGTCTCACCAATCAAACTTCTTAGAAATGATGTAGTGATCGAGCCACTATCCAGGCTTATAACAATTGGTACTGTTGTTATTTTTCTTGCATTACTCATTGGCATTCTCGTTAATGATATTGAATTACTGATTACTATCCTGCTGATAGGCTTTTTTGCAACCGTGGTAATGTTCATTTTTGCGAGAATACTGATTAGATTGTCATACTTTTTTAAAGGTTACTTAAAGTCTTTTTGGAAGTATGGCATATCAAACATAGCAAGAAGAAAAACTGAGAGTGCTACTCAGGTAATAGCTTTTGGGCTAAGCATTATGGTGATTTTAATTTTAACTATTAGCAAAGATCAGTTAATAATGACTTGGCAAAATACCTTGCCTGAATCGACACCTAATAATTTTTTAATTAATATTCAGCCTAATAATGAAGATGATTTAGTTGAAATGCTACAAGCTTATGAGGTGGCAGATGCTGTGCTCTTTCCAATCGTCAGAGGTCGAATCAGTCATGTAAATAATATTGAAATTGATAGCTTTGAAGCGATTGATGATGAGGCGGCCGATGAACTTAGAGATGATATAAATTTAACTTGGTCCAATGAAGTTCCTGAGGGCAATACTATTATCTCCGGAGATTGGTGGGAAGCATCAAGTGAGCAACCAGAACTATCCCTTGCTGAATCTTATGCCGAGGAGACTGGATTATCACTGGGAGATGAGATTACTTTTTTTATTTCTGGTCAATACATTAGTGCAACTGTAACGAATATTCGATCTGTAAACTGGGAATCTTTTAACCCCAATTTTTTCCTAATTATAAGTCCGGGTCTTATTGAGAACTTTCCTTATACTTCAATTACAAGTTTTTATCTAGAGGAGGGGGCAAGAGAACTGGTTTTTGATATAACCTCGAGCTTCCCAAGTATTTCTGCAATTGATATTGGGGCTGTCATTAGACAAGTGCAAGGTGCTATGTCACAAGCCAGTATTGCTGTTCAATACGTTTTCTTATTCACACTAATAGCTGGCATTTTAGTTATGATTGCAACGATTCAAGTCTCAAAAAAACAGAGAATCTATGAAGGTGGAATCATAAAATCTGTTGGGGGCACAGCAGGAATAGTTCAAGGCACAATGCTTGTTGAATTTTTCTTTATAGGAGGTTTATCGGGTCTATTGGGCTCAAGTCTGGCTATAGTGGGATCATTTTATCTTGCGACCAGTATATTTGAACTTGAGTCTTATTCTATCAATTGGTTTTTATTACCGATTGGGTTTGGTATAGGTGGATTATTTGTTAGCTTAATTAGTTTTATTACCACTAAAAGCATTTCGCACAGGTCTCTAACTTATTTGCTTAGAGAGGTTTAGTGCCAATGGTTGTGTTCTGGCGACCAAACTCTACCTGCATTAGTAGGAGTTGAGAAATCAACATTTTGTGCATTCATATAAATAAGCACAGCACCAGCAAGTAACATTAAGCTAATACCAATGAATAAAACTTTAGTAGTCGCTGGCATTTTAGGTTTTGCGTTCATGCAGCAGTGTTTGTATTTTTTTCCACTATTGCATTGGCAAGGATCATTTCTTTTTTGAGACATAAATTCTGCTTTTATATTTATATTTTATATAATTCCACACATGGATCATCCAATCAATAAAATTGCATTTCCAAAACTAACTTTTGCATTATTGGCACTTGTCATTTTTTGTGTGGCACTTGATATTTCAATTATAGGGCCTCTTATGCCGGTCATAAGCCAGCAATTTAATGTGCCTGTATCAGAATTATCTTACTTAATATCTTTGTTTGTTTTTTTTGGGATTATATCTGCTCCGATAATCAGTATCTATACGGACAGAATAGGAATAAAAATAATCTTTACGACGCTTATTTTTATATTTGCTATAAGTACACTATCAATAGCATTTCTCTCAGAAATGCATTTATTTTATCTGTCTCGATCACTTCAAGGTATTGCTTCGGGTGGAATCTTTCCTATTGCGCTTGCATTAATACAAAAATATTATGACTCAAAAAAAAGGGGCCTCTTATTAGGATTGATCGGATCAATATTTGGAATTGCTTTCCTTTTGGGTCCGATTATTGCTGGGCTTTTAATTCAAATCAATTGGCAATTAATATTTTTATATCAAGGGTTATTTTTATGTTGTATTCCCATTTTGTTTGTTTTTTTTATTCCCAGAGATAACCCGACTGATCGGATTAAAGTACCCTTAAGAGAACTCTTCTTATTTGTTGCTGCATTATCGTTATCATTTATTATTTTAATCCTAATGAGAAATTTGATTTTCTCTTTTGAATGCTGGGTTCTTTTTATATTGATAGCTTTAATTTTTAAGCTAATTTATGTGACAAGGATTTTTTTTGATAGAGTTCAAAAACTTGATAACGATAACTTATTTTTTTCGCTATTAGTTAATTCAAAGTTTTTACCGATTGTCATGATTGCTTTGCTTGCTGGAATGTATGAGTCGGTTTTGCTGTTTATTCCTGCTATGGTCGTTTTAAAATTCTCCCTGAATCCATCAGATGCAAGTTTTATGATGCTACCGATTGTATTCTCAATGGTCATCGGTAGCACATTATGGGGATACCTTTTAGATAAAAATAATCCTTATATCGTTTTAAGATTCGGCCTCTTACTTAGCCCATTATTTTTAATTTTATTAATATATTTTAGTTTTAATGTTTATTTATTTGTCTTCTTGGGCATCTTTTTAGGAATAGCATTAAGTGCTTTTATTGGGACACCGATTAGATATGCAATGATGGCGCTGGCTCCAAAACAATTGGCAACAGCTCCGCAGGGTTTAATCTCATTCTTGCAAGGGGGAGGGCGCTTAGTCGGCGCATCGCTGTTTGGTCTGGTAATTGCGATTTATAATGAGTCTTTATTAGGTTATGAATCTACACTGCTCTTATGCATAATCATTACAGTACCTATAGCAAATTATTTTTTAAGGAATAAGGGAGTTTTTTATTAATAAATACTAAAATACTCGTACAGTTATGAAAAATAAAAGCTTAATTTGCCCTTCAATTCTATCGGCTGACTTCTCTCAATTGGGCGCTGAAGTGAAATCTGTTCTTGATGCAGGCGCTGATATGATTCATTTCGATGTAATGGATAATCATTATGTACCTAACCTTACCATTGGTCCCTGTGTGGCAGAATCCTTGGTTAGTTCTGGTCTTAAGTTTAATTTAGATGTCCATTTAATGGTTAAGCCTGTCGATAGCTTAATAGAGCAATTTGGGCAGCTTAGCCCATCTTTTATCTCTATACACCCTGAGTCGACAGAGCATCTTGATCGGAGCTTATCTCTTATCAAGTCCTTTGGTGCGGGCGCGGGGGTTGTTTTAAATCCTTCGACATCTCTCAGCACACTGGATTACGTGATAGATAAAATTGATATGGTTCTAATCATGTCTGTGAATCCAGGATTTGGTGGCCAGTCATTTATACCCGCAGCATTACAAAAGATTGAAAAAGCAAGGTCGCTATTAGATAAAAATAATTCAAAAGCTAGACTGCAGGTAGATGGTGGAATCAAGATTGATAATATTTCAAGCATTGCATCAGCAGGAGCAGATACTTTTGTTGCAGGTTCAGCTATTTTTGGCGCAGAAAATTATAAGAGTGTGATATCTACAATGCGTCAACAAATCGAAAATAATAACTAGTTGATTGATATGAATTGCGCTGTTCATAAATTTGGTGGAAGTACCTTAGTAGATATTAATTCCATCGATAAAATTCTCTCGCTAACTGATCATAATAATGTCTCACAGAGCATTTATGTGGTCTCAGCTTTTTATGGTGTAACAGATAAATTGCAAAGATTGATTGACTTGGCTGAGTCAGGTGAATCTCTAGATCAAAATCTATCAGAAATTTCATCAATTCATGAAAAAATTTCAAGTCATTACCTTAAATCTGAGCTAGATATTGGTATTGAAAGCTTTAAAAGCGATATCCAAGACATTAGAGATATTTTGGCATCAGTTAAAGAATTACATAAAGTGCCTTTTCATTCTCAAGAAAAAATTTTAGGTTATGGCGAAATATGGTCCGCCCAGTTACTGACAAAACTCTTTGCTAAGCATACACAAAAGAGAGTTAAATTTCTTGATGCAAGAGACTTTCTTGTGACAGAAAACACTGATATGGGTGTCTCACCTATTTGGTCGGTTACGCAAAGTAAATTTAATGGCATGGTAAATTTTACCGATATTGATATCTATATTTTGACTGGCTTTATATCACTCAATAAAGATGGCATTCAAAGCACATTAGGAAGAAATGGTACCGATTTTACTGCGTCAATAATTGCCAAGTTGGTTCAAGCTAACAGCTTAACATTTTGGAAGGATGTTTCTGGTGTTATGAGCGCAGACCCGCGGATCGTCAAGGATTCAAAGGTTATTAGCTCATTAACCTACGATGAATGTATGGAGCTTTCTTATTACGGTGCAAAGATACTGCACCCTAAGACTATGGCACCAGCGATGGAGTTTGATATACCTATTTATATAAAGAATGTCTTTAATCCTAGCGATCCAGGTACCATCATCCAGCGATCAGAGGATAAAGTAAAATTAATTGTAAAAGGAGTAACTGGAATAGATAAGATAGCACTCGTGACACTCGCGGGGGCAGGAATGATGGGTGTCCCAGGCACTGCAAGTAGGCTCTTTGACGCCTTAAGACGGGGCGGTATTTCTGTGTTAATGATCTCGCAGGGAAGCTCTGAGCATTCGATTTGTTGTGCCGTTAGAGAACAAGATGGGAGCCATGCAAAGAGCTTAATTGAAAAAGAGTTTCATCATGAGCTCAATTTAAATTTTATATCTAATATTAAGAGTGAGAGTGAATGTGCAATTTTAGCAATTGTAGGTAATGGCATGGCAGGCACGCATGGGGTCTCTGCCAAGTTTTTTGCAAGCTTGGGTAACGCTGCAATCAATATTAAAGCCATTGCCCAAGGATCCTCTGAACGTAATATCTCAGTTGTTATTAAAGCAGAGCAACTGAATAAGGCCATAAATGCAGTCCATTCAAGCTTTTATCTTTCAGAAAAATCGATTTCCCTTGGTATTATCGGCATTGGCAATGTTGGCAAAGAGCTCATTGGCCAAATTAAGGATCAGCTAAATAATCTTCATAATTTTAAAAATATAAATTTACAGATTAGAGCGATTGCAAACAGTAAATTTATGAAACTTTCAGAAGAAATCAATTCAAATGACATAGATGAGCTGAGTAAATCGCAAGGCGAAAACTATGACATGCAATTATTTACTAACCATATAAAAGCAGATCATTTACCTCATTCTATTATTGTCGACTGTACAGCAAGCGAAAAAATTGCAAATAGCTATCAGCGGTGGATGAATGATGGGATGCATGTGGTGACTGCGAATAAGATAGCCCATTCAAGTAACTATGAGAATTACAGAGAACTAAAACAAATTTCAAAAAATTTAGGATTTCAGTTTTTATATGAAGCAACAGTAGGAGCAGGGTTGCCTGTAATAAAATCACTCCAAAATTTAATTAATTCTGGAGATGAAATACTTGAGATTAGTGGAATTTTCTCTGGCACATTAGGGTATTTATTTAATCTGTATGATGGTAATAATTCATTCTCTGAAATTTTGATTGATGCAAAAAATAAAGGCTTTACTGAGCCAGACCCAAGACTAGACTTATCAGGCATGGACGTTGCTAGAAAAGCTGTTATTTTAGCAAGGGAATGTCTTCATGAAATAGAGATTGATGATATTGTGGTCCAAAATTTAGTGCCTCAAAGTATGCAACAGCAAGACTTAGATAGCTTTTTAACTAATGTTACTGAATTAGATAGTCATATTGATGCCATTCATGGTTCTTTAATTGATTCACAAGACTATAAACTAAGGTATGTTGCTAACTTAAATCTTGAGAAGAGGAAATACACAGTAGGGTTACAAGCTGTTAAGCATCCTCATCCATTCCTTAACTTAAATTTAACAGATAATATTTTTCAATTTAGGACCAAAAGATACAATGTAAATCCATTAAATATCATTGGTCCAGGCGCTGGGCCTGAGGTCACTGCTTCAGGTTTGTTTTCGGACATTATCACTATAGCTGATAGTTTAGGGAACTTTAAACCTATTGAGAGTTAGAGATGAAGGTTTTTTCAACCCGAGAAAAAAATAACTTCTATACAATGAGTGAAGCGATAAATCTCGGAATTGCCCCAGATGGCGGATTATTTTTACCAAAGTCCTTCCCTAAATTTAAAGAAGATTCTTTTAAAAATCTCTATGATCTATCATTAGATGAGTTTGCATTTAATGTTTTATATCCTTTTTTTTCTGACGAAATACAACCTAATGATTTTGCAACGATATGCGCCAAAACCTTTGATTTCCCTCTTCACTTTAAGAATCTTTCAGAAAAATTATATTTATTAGAGCTCTTTCATGGTCCCACTGCTGCATTTAAGGACTTTGGGGCAAAATTTTTAGCAAATTTCTTAGAATTCTCTCGGGGATCTGATCAAAGCCTTAAAACCATCATTGTTGCTACCTCTGGAGATACAGGAGGAGCTGTAGCATCAGCCTTTTTTGAGAAGAAAGGTTTTAATATAGTTATTTTATTCCCTAAGGGCTTGGTATCTGAAAGGCAAAAATCACAACTTACCTGCTGGGGTGGAAATATCTTATCACTTGAGGTTGAGGCTACTTTTGATGATTGCCAAAAAATGGCAAAAACTTTAATGACAGAGCATGCATCCACTTTTGACTTTGGTTCGGCAAATAGCATAAATATAGCAAGGCTTTTGCCGCAATCGATCTACCACGCTTACACTGCTTTGCATTTGTATAGAATAACTGGAGAGATTCATAATTTCATCGTGCCAACAGGCAATCTTGGAAATGCATTGGCTTGTTACTGGGCAAGGGAGATGGGCTTTCCAATTTCAGGCATTGTCTTTGCAACCAACAATAATCAAACCTTATCTGAATACTTTGAAAGTCATTCTTATAACCCAAGGCCCTCTGTTGCTACGATAGCAAATGCAATGGATGTCGGCGATCCCAGTAACTTTGAAAGATTAGTTTCTATGAATCCAAAAGCTTTTGAGAATAAAAATTTATTTTCTGTTAATGCTGCTAGCGACCAAGAAATCTACGATCAAATTTCTAGTGTTTTTAAAGAATTTGGTGAAATGATTTGTCCTCATACCGCAACTGCTTTTATCGCAAGACAAAAATTAAAGCTTGAGGATCAGCATGTCGTTTTAGTTGGTACTGCACATCCGTGCAAGTTTGATGAAATTGTAATGAGGGCTACGGATATTCCGGTTCCGATTTGTGATGCCATGCGAGAAATTGAAAATCTCCCTTCGTATTATGAACCTATAGAAAATGATCTAGAAAAAACATTGAGTGCAATTAAGCGTCATCAGTTAAACCAAAGCAATTAAGTGTGTTTCTGTATATTTGAGAGACTAGCGGTTCAATTTCTATTTTTTTTATCTCGGCAATACGCTGCACAATATGCGGCAAGAATTGAGGTAAATTGATTCTATCTTTTGGCTTAATTGCCAAGTCCTTTGGAAGAAGGTAGGGAGCATCTGTCTCCACAAGTAAAGATTCAATTGGAAGGTATTTTACAGCTTCTCTTAACTCTTGACCCCTTTGTGGGTCGCATAGCCATCCTGTAATACCAATATATAAATTTAAATCTAGATACTGTCTCATTATATTTTTATCTTCAGTAAAACAATGCAGAACTCCCTTATTTACTTTGAAATCGATTAAATTCTCATACAATTCCATGTGTGCATCTCTTTGATGCAAGAAAAGCGGTTTATTGATTTCATTAGCGAGCACCAAATGTGCTTGCAAACAATTAATTTGATTTATTTTTGATGATAAATTTCGATGAAAATCTAGACCGCACTCGCCAACAGCTACTACCTTATGCTCTGATGATAGCTCTTCGATGATCCTGAAATCATTATTATTGTATGTATCTGCATAGTGAGGATGGATGCCAGCTGTAGAAAAAAATAACTTATTATTTTTTGCTAAATTATATGATTCAACAGAGCTGTTATAATCCGACCCAGTTAATATGAAATAATTTACGCCTACATCATATGCGTCATTAATTATTGACTCATAACGATCAATCAGGGAGGGGTGGGTTAGATTTAAACCAATATCTATAAGTTTATTATTGTAACTTTGGATCTTCGGCATCCTCCCAAACCTGAACAATTTCATCCTGAGTCAGAACGCTATAGGGGTCAATAGAATTAGGGAATTTATCTTTTCCCCATACAAATAATTGTTCATGAGTAACAGGGTTGTAGCCGCATTCTATAAAAAAAAGTTTCCTAAGAGCCGCTGTTTTTAAAAGCTCATGCTCAAATGCCTCTTGTCTTTCAGCTTCCTTCTCAAGTCGCTTTAAAAAAACCTCATCATTCATTAAATGCCGGCAGCACTTATAAGCAATTCAGAGTGAATGTCCCTTGCTTGGCTATATAATGGCTCTATTGCGTTTCTGAATGGTTCTATTTCTTCGCCCGTAAGCGTAATAATCTCACCACCCGTCTCCTCAATGACTCTAGCAGCATCAAGCTCTTCCTCATCGTGCAGGTTTCGCTGGTAGGCAACAGCATTTGTAATAGCATTCTGCATTTCCTCTTGAAGCTCAATAGGCCAACTATCAAAGGTTTGTTTATGGAAAAAAATTGGTCTTGATAAATAGGCATGATTGGTGATGGTATGAAATTTATGATAATTGTGTATACCATACGTGACAGTATTGGCCAATGGGTTTTCTTGTGCATCAATTAAGCCTGCTGGAATTCTTCTTAATGCATCAGACAGGTCCATAATCTCAGGATTAGCTCCCAATTGGACAAATGTGTCATAAAGAATCTGGCTCGGAAGAACCCTGATATGCAAATCCGCAAGATCCTCTAATGAATGTATTGGTCTTAATCTGTTCGAAATATGCCTAAATCCATTCTCAAAGTATCCTAAAATACGGTAATTCATATTGTTCTCGATAGCGGTAGCAAGCATGCTTCCCAAATCACCGTCCATTGCATTTCTAGCATCTTCGCCTGTATTAAATAAAAAAGGGAGATCAGCAATCATCAGTTCTTGGACTCGATTGGTCATATAACTGCTTGATTGATAGCCGAGTGTTAGCAAACCGTTCTCTACAAGCCATAAAATATCACTACCTTGATAGCCTAAGTCCATGATGTTGTACACATACCTTACATCTACCTCATCCCCAAAAACATTTTCTAGATGACTGCCGACTTCTCTGAGTGCGGCACTGAAACCTGTGGTTGAAGGTCCATAACCGCCCATCACAATCTCATAGGGTGGCCCTGAAAGATTTTGAGCAAATAAAGGTTTATGCAATTGAGGCAAGGCTGATGCTGTGGCAGCTAATGCAGACGCTTTAAGAAATTTTCTTTTATTCATATATGTCCCCTGGATCATATAATGATTACATATTACTTAGCTTCGAATCAATTGTCTTAAAACATACTGAAGAATTCCACCATGCTGGAAGTACTCAATTTCCTTAGGGGTATCAATTCGTACTTTTGCATCAAACGATATTTTGGATCCATCATCGCTTGTTGCTTCTACGTTCACCAGTTTGCTCTCTCCAGATTTAATATTACTAATATTAAAAGTCTCGAAACCAGAAATTCCAAGTGAAGCAGCATTTTGACCATCTAGGTATTGTAGAGGTAATACACCCATACCAATCAGATTGGATCGATGGATTCTCTCATAGCTTTCTGCTATTACTGCAGATACCCCAAGAAGCTTTGTTCCTTTTGCAGCCCAGTCTCTTGATGAGCCAGAACCATACTCTTTACCACCAAGAATGATCAATGGGGTATTGCTTTGTCTGTATGCCTCTGATGCATCAAAAATAGGCATTTGTTTCCCAGATGGGATATGCAGAGTGTAGCCGCCCTCAACGCCATCAAGCAGTTGATTTTTAAGACGAATATTAGCAAACGTTCCTCTCATCATGACTTCATGATTGCCTCTTCTAGAACCATAGGAATTAAAATCTTGATCAGCAACACCGCGATCCCTTAAATAAATCGCAGCAGGACTGTCTTTAGCAATGGATCCAGCGGGTGATATGTGGTCAGTTGTGACAGAGTCTCCAAGCTTGGCCAGCACCCTTGCTTGATTGATCGTATCTAAAATTAAAAGATCATCCGTCATTCCATCGAAGTAAGGAGGATTTTTAACATAAGTGGATTCATTATCCCAGCTATAGGTTTGGCCTTTTGGAGAATTAACTGATTGCCAATTATCATCCCCATCAAATACACCTTGATAGCTAGAGTTAAACATATTTGCATTGATATGTTTATTCAAAATATTTTGTACTTCATGTGCACTCGGCCAAATATCTTTAAGATATACATCTTCGCCATTATTATTTTGACCAATTGCGTCTGAGAGTAGGTCGATTTTAAGATTGCCAGCTAATGCATATGCCACCACAAGAGGCGGAGATGCCAAGAAATTCATTTTTACAAGAGGATGAATCCTGCCTTCGAAATTTCTGTTACCTGAGACTACTGAACAACTGACTATGTCTTCATCCCTTACACTGCTTTCTATATCAGAGGGCAGGGGCCCTGAATTACCAATACATGTCGTGCAGCCATAACCAACGATATTAAAACCAAGACCCTCTAAGTCACCTAAAAGATTAGCCTCTTTGAGATAATCTGAGACTACTTTAGAGCCTGGGGCGAGCGAAGTTTTAACCCATGGTTTGGTTTTTAGGCCCAGTTGATTTGCTTTTTGAGCAAGCAAACCAGCTGCCACCATGACTGCAGGATTTGAAGTATTTGTGCAGCTTGTAATAGCAGCGATTAAGACATCTCCATCTTTTAGCTTGCCTTGGTGATCTCTAGTTGGAGAATCTTTTGTTAGTTCATTAAATGTTTGCGAGGCAGCAGAGAGCAATATCCTGTCTTGAGGCCTCTTTGGGCCTGCAAGGCTAGGAACAATGTCTGACATATTGAGCTCAATGACATCAGAGTATCTGGCATCTTCGTTCGAGCCCCAAAGGCCGGTTGCTTTGGCGTATTGCTCAACAAGATCAATTTGATCCTGTTCTCTGCCTGATAAAGATAGATAACTAATAGTTTCGTCATCGATAGGAAAAACAGCACAGGTACTACCAAACTCAGGCGACATATTTCCTAAGGTCGCTCTATCAGCCAGGGGTAATTCGGTAAGTCCTGGGCCAAAAAATTCAACAAATTTCCCCACAACTCCATATTTTCTCAAGATCTCAGTGACGGTAAGAACTAGATCTGTAGCAGTCGAACCTTCAGGGAGTTGTCCGGATAATTTAAATCCAATGACTTGTGGGATAAGCATAGTGATTGGTTGACCAAGCATTGCAGCCTCAGCTTCGATTCCACCTACACCCCAACCAACAATTCCCAAGCCGTTAATCATTGTGGTATGTGAGTCTGTACCTACCAAGGTATCAGGATATGCAAGCAGTTTACCATCTGAACTTTTGTTGAAGACAACTCTACTAAGATACTCAAGGTTCACTTGATGCACAATTCCAGTGCTAGGAGGCACAACCTTAAAATTGTCAAATGCTTGTTGACCCCACTTTAAAAAAGAGTATCTTTCATTATTTCTTTCAAATTCAATTTCTGTATTTTTCTTAAGGGCATCTTTTGAGCCAAAATTATCTACCTGCACAGAGTGATCAATGACAAGTTCAGCAGGTGAGAGGGGATTAATTTTTGATGCGTCACCACCCATTTTAGTGACTGCTTCACGCATTGCTGCTAAATCGACTACAGCTGGAACACCAGTGAAATCTTGTAAGATGACACGAGCTGGGGTAAAAGAGATCTCTTTATCAGGAGTGGCCTGAGGGTCCCAGTTAATTAAAGCTTTAATGTCGCTTTCTTTGATGTTTATACCATCTTCAAATCTTAATAGGTTTTCTAATAGAATTTTCAAAGAATAAGGTAAAGTTCTCACCTTTTCATCTTCAATCAGGTTGAGATTAAAAATCTCATAGACTTTGTCATTTACAGTGAGATCTTGTCTCGTGTTAAAAGAATCAACCATAAGCTCCCCAGATCAGAAATTAAAGATTATTTGTGGCAGAATTATACCAGATCAGGTTGTCTTTATAAGGCCTAAGAGTGAAAATCTATCGTGCCACCTCCTAGGCACCTGGATCCATCGTAGAGAACTATATATTGTCCGGGCGTTACAGCACGTTGAGGAGAATTAAAATTTACTAAAACCCTACTATCTGATTGGATTTGAAACGTACAAGCTTGAAGCTCCTGACGATGCCTAATTCTTGCGTGGGCAGAATTTAAAGATTCGTCAATCCCGTTTATCCAGTTCATATCTTTTGCGATTAAATTTGATTGATAGAGCCTTGGATGATCTGTACCTTGTACAACCATTAATTCATTGCTTTCATGGTTTTTTTCAGCAACATACCATGGCTTCTCGACTGCACCTTTGACTCCTCCAATATGCAGTCCTTGTCTTTGCCCAATGGTATAAAAGGGAAGACCTATATGTTCACCAATTATATTACCTTTAATATCAATAATATAACCAGGTTTCTTTTTAATATACTTTAATAAGAAATCATTAAATGGCCTTTCGCCGATAAAACATATCCCGGTACTGTCTTTTCTATTGGCCATAGGTAAGACATGCTTATTTGCTATATTTCTCACTTCATTTTTATCTATCTTATTGAGTGGAAAAAAAACATTTTGCAGTTGATCTTGGCAAAGGTCATGCAAAAAGTAAGTTTGATCTTTATTTTGATCCTCAGCCAGATGGAGTTCGATCCTGTTATTTTGTTCGATGATGTTTGCGTAGTGTCCTGTGACCAGACAACCACCTCCTAATTTCTTTGAATAATTCTTTAATTCACCAAACTTAATGTAAGTATTGCAACCTATATCAGGGTTTGGCGTATAACCCTTTTTAAGAAGATCAATAAATTTTGTAAATACTTCATTTTTATAGGATTCTTCAAGATTAATTTGGTGCATAACTATCTCATTTTGCTCGCAAAATTGTCTGGCAAACTGTAAGTCCTCAGCCGCACTGCAGTAACCATCCTCATCTTCCCAGTTTGACATATGAATGGCTTCCACTTGATGGCCTTGTTGTTTTAGTAGCAAGGCTGCGACCGCTGAGTCTACGCCACCTGATAATGCAACGATCGGATTAGTTAGCTTAGTGATAGGCACTATCGTAATTAGATATTCTTAGCTAAATCTTTTGCTAGACCAATGTAGTCCTCAGGTTTAAGTGCCTTTAGTCTAACTTTGTCAGCTTCTGGTATATCTACTTGATCGATAAACTCTATGATATTTTCTAGTGATATATCTTTCCCGCGAGTAAAAGCTTTAAGTTGCTCATAAGCATCTGCAATTCCATGCTTTCTCATTACGGTCTGTATTGCTTCAGCGAGAACACTGGGCTCTTGATTTAGCTCCTCAAGCATTAACTTCTCATTAAGTTCTAATTTTGAAATTCCCTTGAGCAGTGATTTCAAAGCAATGATCTGATATCCAAAAGCAATTCCCAGATTTCTTAGTGTTGTTGAATCAGTTAAATCTCTCTGTAAGCGTGATTTGGTAAGTTTTATAGAAAGATAATCCAACAAGGCTACCGATAATCCCAAGTTACCCTCTGCATTTTCAAAATCTATAGGATTTACTTTATGGGGCATAGTTGAAGATCCAGTTTCAGTACTAATTGCCTTAGACTTAAAGTAACCCTTACTGATATAAAGCCATACATCGACACAAAAATCTTGGAGGATATTATTGATTCTGATCATTCCATGGCAATATTCAGCAATCCAATCATGCGGCTCAATTTGAGTGGTGTAGGGATTGGATTTAAGTCCAAGCTCCTCTATGAATTGCTCTGATATTTTAGGCCAATCCAATTCAGGATAGGCAGCAACATGGGCGTTAAAATTACCTACAGCACCATTTATTTTTCCCAGAATTTCAACTTGGTTGATTTGTTGGATTTGACTATTCAGTCTGTTAATTATGACTGCAATTTCTTTTCCCATTGTTGTGGGAGAGGCAATTTGACCATGCGTAAAACTTAACATTGGATTTTCTGCGGTTTCAATCGCAAGCTTTCTAAGCGTATCAATAAGTAAATTTACACTATCATTAAAAGTCCGGCTTCTGTATTCATTAAGGGCAAGGGCATAAGCAAGATTGTTGATATCCTCTGAGGTGCATGCAAAGTGAACAAGAGATTTTAATTTTTCAGTTTGGATTTGTTCTGAAATAAAGTATTCAACTGCCTTAACATCATGATTAGTAATTTTTTCAATTTCCTTTACCCTGCTTGCATCATTTAACGTAAAGTCTTTCATGAGTCGCTCAACAAGCTGAAGCTCATGAGGATTTAAAGATAAGAATTCTGGTAACTGAGAAATATGATTAAGCCATGCGCACTCCACAAATACACGATATTTGATTAAGGCATATTCAGAAAAGTACTGTGATAGATCTGCAGACTTGTCATGATATCTCCCATCAATTGAGGAGACTGCTGTTAGCGAGAAATTATTCTGTTCAATCATCAGATTATTCAAAGAACAAATTATATAATATTTTATAGAATCATTATGTTTTTATGGCAAACTTTTAAAAAAATGGCTGAGGAATAATTAAATGTCAAAGTTTCGTATTGAAAAAGATAGCATGGGAGAGTTAGAGGTCCCATCTCAAGCGCTCTGGTCAGCACAAACCCAAAGAGCCGTAAACAATTTTCCGATAAGTGGTCTTGTTTTATCTAGAAATGCGATCAGATCGATAGGATTACTCAAGGCAGCATTAGCTTATGGTAATAAAAAGTTAGGACACTTAGATGAAAAATTTGCTGACGCAATTATTGATGCATCCTTGGAAATTGCAAATGGACAACATGATAAAGAGTTTCCTGTCGATATATTCCAAACTGGCTCAGGAACAAGCTCAAATATGAATGCAAATGAGGTTATTGCTAATATCGCCTCTGCAAAATTAGGCGAGAAAGTGCATCCAAACGATCATGTGAATATGGGTCAGAGTAGCAATGACGTTATTCCTACGGTTATCCATATTACAGCAACCTTGCTCGTTGTAGAGAGCTTGATTCCATCCTTGAAGCATCTTCATCAAACAATTGACGCAAAATCAATTGAACTTAAAGATGATGTAAAGACTGGTAGAACGCATTTAATGGATGCGATGCCCGTAACTTTTGGTCAAGAATTGTCTGGTTGGGCGCAACAAATTCAAGCAAACATAAACAGAATTGAAGAGTCGATACCTAGAATTAGTGCCATCGCGCTTGGAGGCACTGCAGTGGGTACGGGCATCAATGCTGATCCAAAATTGACTAACTATGTAAATGAATGGCTGTCCGGCCAAACACAAATAAAGTTTACTCAATCAGAAAATTTATTCGAAGGGCTCAGTTCGGTTGATAGCATAGTTGAATTATCAGGAAAGTTTAAAAATCTTGCTGTTTCTTTAATGAAAATTGCAAATGACCTTAGGTGGATGAATAGCGGTCCCTTAGCGGGTCTAGGAGAGATAGAATTACCTGCCTTGCAGCCTGGGAGCAGTATCATGCCAGGTAAAGTTAATCCTGTGATTCCAGAGGCTACAGCCATGGTTTCTGCACAAGTCATTGGAAATGATGCCGCGATTACGATTGCGGGACAATCAGGTAATTTTCAGCTTAATGTGATGCTTCCCCTGGTTTTACATAATATTGACGAATCTGCTCTTATTCTTAGTAATGTCTCCATGGCTCTTGCCGATAAGGCTATTGCTGGATTTAAAGTTAACACTGAAAGCATTAACAAAGCATTGAATAAAAATCCAATATTGGTGACAGCCTTAAATGCTGTCATTGGCTATGATAAGGGTGCTCAAATTGCTAAAAAAGCCTATCAAGAGAAAAGGCCTATTCTTGAGGTTGCACTTGAGGAGACAGAGCTTGAGGAGAGAGAGTTAATCAAACTGTTAGATCCTATGAAATTGACTAAAGGCGGAATTAGTTAATAAATGAGCGCTCAAATTGAGGAGAGACTAAAAAGTTACATCCCACACCTTAACCCAAAATTTAGAACTTTAAGGGACTTAAAAAGTCCATTAAGTGCAAGCTGGTTAGCTGTTCTCAATAAAAAAAATACTGAATCTGCGGTGCTGGTCCCCATTCAGGTTATTGATGGTAAATTGCATCTTATATTTACGAAGAGAAATGAAAATTTAAAGAGTCATGCAGGGCAAATTTGTTTTCCTGGGGGCCGTATTGATGATAGTGATAAAAGTATTGAAGCATGCGCACTAAGGGAGTCATATGAAGAGATTAATATTCAACAACATCAAGTTAAAGTTTTAGGGAAATTAGATTCATTCATTACTGGCACGGGTTTTCAAATCTCACCAATTGTAGGAATGGTCGATTCTGAATATGAATTACAAATTAAATCTAAAGAGGTAGAGAAGGTATTTTCTGCTCCCCTAGATTTCTTTCTTGAAAACAAAAATCAAAAAGAAAAGATAATCATGAGACATGAAACTCAATTTAGAATTTACGAGTTTTATTTTGAAGATCTAATCATATGGGGAGCTACTGCATCTATCATTATGAACTTAATAGAAGTAATTCAGACTAAAACCATTTAAATTTTTTAAAAATTAATACCTGAATCAAAATCACGACAAAGAAAAGAAACGATAAGAGCAGAAATGCTGATGATTCGCTAGCCATTGGAATGCCGGACACATTCATTCCCATGACGCCAGTAAGAAAAGTCAAGGGGAGAAAGATGGAGGCGATAATCGTCAAGGTATGTGAGTGACGATTCATTCTTTGGTTTTCAATAGAATTTAATTCTTCTCTCAATAATTGAAACCTTGAAACCAGAAGTTGAAGCTCTTCAATGATTCTTTCGGTATCATTGTGCGCATCTTCAAGATAGCGAGCATGCCTATCCTCAATCCAGGTAAATGCAATCCTTCTAATCTTTGCAATAGCAATACTTTGAGGAACCAGAAAACGATTAATGAGTACGACCATTCTTCGATAATCATTAATTTCATTAATATAATTTTGATTATTCGCTACTGCAGAAAGAGAGTTAATATTTAAAAGCATTTCCTCCATATTTTCATATTTTGACTCTATCTCTAAATACTGTGTCGTGAGCCGATCATTGAGACCCTCAAGCAGATTACATAAAAATCCGGCGGTCGTTTTTGGTCCTTGTCCAGAGTCAATTGATTTTTCAATATCGCGTATTGATTGCAGCTGGCGCCTTTGAACTGTAATTATCTTATCTGATTGAATCCACAGTCTTATAGAAACCATATCCTCAATATCAGCAGCATCATTAAAATTAAGACCTCTTAATATAACAATAGCAGCATCATCAAACTCCATAACTCGAGGTCTAGTTTCGACCTCTAATAAAGCCTCTTCGATAGTCTTGTCAAACTCCTTAATTTCATTTTTGAGAATTGAACGACAATTCGGTTTATTACCATCTAAATGAAGCCAGTCAATAGACGCATCTGGATTGTTAAGTTTTTTATGTAGCAGGAGTGCCACTAGGCGTTATCCTTTTCCTCATATGTACTTGCTTTGGTACAGTCGTAATCTAAATCGGTGCATGTCTGATTCTCATGACTACTTTGAACAAAAGGCACAAAGGGAACGCACCCTGAAAGCATAAAAAAAAGACAAAAGATTTTTTTCATATTATTACCAATAATAGTTACTATATCTGTTATTGCAGCTATTATGGTAACCATATCGCTCATATTGTTCATCACAATAGTCTTGTCCGGCTTTGATTAATAAACCAATGACTACAACACCTCCAACTACGAGGAGGGTAGTATTGATACGATCTTGTGTAGGATCTGTCCCACTTCCTTCTTCAATGATTCGGCCGTATCTGAATACCTGATAATTAAGATTCTCTGTTTCAACGCCACAATGCTTTTGCCCTTGATCCCATAACCCCTTGTAGACATTACCTTGATCAGATGTATAGACACCATTGCCATGAAATTGTCCGTTTAATAAAGTTCCAACATAACTTGCATTATTGCTGAACGAGTCAGTAATTTGACAATTACAGGATCCATCATTCGTGCTGCTTGTTTCGCAATAATCTAAAAGGGCGCATGCATCAGGCTTGAATTGTGGAAGTGCATCACAAGTATTATTCAACCAAACCTGATCAACCATTGGTATGCCAACGGTTGAGCTACTGCATCCACCTAAAACAAGCAATAAACTTAGTAAGCTAAATATTATCTTTTTAATTATCATTCAATCAGTGGTTTTGCAGTAATGAATTCCATCCTAGCATCCTGCCTGGGTATAAATTTTTGAGCTCTCCCTGAATTTACTTCAGCTATATATAAATTATTATTCTCATCCACACTCATACCATGGACATTCCACATACCTCCTGGCCACTCTCCCATACTCCCCCATGAATAGAGAAATTCACCGTCCAGTGAATACTTAAGAATTTTATTCGTAGCATAGTCAGCAACCCAAAGATACCTGTCCTCAGAAATGTAAAGATATTGAGGAACAGAATAGGGACCCGTTGAAAAATCATAGAGAAAATTACCATCCATATTAAATACCTGGATTCTTCTATTGCTTCTATCGGTCACAAATAAACGATCGGATGCATAATCTAGAACAACTCCATGAACAGCATTAAAGTATCCTGGTCTTGTCTCATTAGGTGGAATTCCTTCCTGGCCCCAAGATGTAATGTATTCGCCATCGGATGAAAATTTAACTATCCTCGAGTTTGCATATCCATCAGCAACAAACATGGTCCCATCGGGCGCCCAAGTCATAAAAGTTGGACGATTAAAATGATTGGCATCATTACCGGGAACGCCTGGTTCACCCATGGTTCTTAAAAGCTCAGACCCATCATTTGAAAACTCATAAATGACATGGTGCCGATCGTCAATGACCCAGATATGTTTTTCTGGATCATAGGGATTGATGGTTATTGAATGAGGCCTACGAAATAAGTGATCCCACTGTGACCAGTCTTCAATTATTTCTCCCCTTGAATTTACAACGACAATAATATGCTCCCATCGCGCATCCACACCAAGCGTACCCTGCCATTCTGACCAACCGTCCGGGCCTGTATTTCCAGGGCTTGTAATTGGCCCAACGGAGGCATTTCTAAAAGGAGTTCCAGTTACAGGATAAGATAAGCTTGGTCCAACTTCTGGATAAGGGACTTCTCTTGGTCTTTCAAGTTCTGGTAGTTCTCCACGCATGATAAGGAAAACTCGATTCTCCGATTCTGCAAAAATTCCTTGCATAGCACCCCAAGTCCAGCCCGCATGATTATCAAAATCAGATAACGGGAGTGGCCAATTAGGATCAACCTCATAGGGACCGGTGTGATCCTGTCCACCAATTTGTCCGCCTACGGCCGCAAGGGTTACCTCAGAACCCTTAGGCATTACAAAGAAAAGGTAGCAAAATATGATAAATATAATTAGTATGAAAACGAGTAAATTTTTATTCATATATGTATTTTTTGTATTTACTTAAGTTAATCATAAATGTCCATAATTCGCCACATCAGAGATATAAGGAAATAAAATGGGTACCTATACTTTAAGTATTGATGGGGATTTACGAACCGTAGAATGTGATGATGATACACCGCTTCTTTATGTCTTAAGAGATGAGCTAGGCTTAGATAATCCAAAATTTGGTTGTGGCCTTGCACAGTGCGGAGCATGTTCAGTTTTGCTTGGACAAATGCCCGTGAGGTCGTGCTCCATTCCTATCTCGGCTATTACGGATCAAATTACAACCATTAAGGGTATTGGCACTCCAAATAATCCACATCCAATCCAGCAAGCGTTCATTGATGAACAAGCGATGTTTTGTGGTTATTGCATGAACGGTTGGGTCATAGAGGCAGTTTCATTTTTAGCGCAAAACAACAACCCAAGTGAGGATCAGATAAGAAGACGATTTGCAAACCTAAAATGTAGATGTGGATCTCACTCTGCAATCATCAAAGCAATCATTCGAGCATCTGAAATGATATGATGCAAATAAATTTAAATAGAAGAAAACTTCTAAAGACATCCGGAGCACTCACGGTATGGTTTTCATTGCCTGATGCTATCAAAGCTCAGGAAAGCCATTCATACAGGGGCCCGTCTCCCGCACAGCTTGATAGTTTTATCCGAATAGATAGTCAAAATCAAGTTGAAATCTTCTTCGGTAAGATGGATATGGGACAAGGAGTCAACATCGCCATCGCACAAATGGTAGCCGATGAGCTTGACGCTCCTTTAGAAAATATTAATGTGATTATGGGCGATACCTTACTCACTGTGAATCAGGGTGGTGGCAGTGGGAGCACTGGTATTGAGCTTGGATCAAAACCTATTGTGCAGGCCGCAGCTGAGGCAAGAAGATTTATTATTAATCATGCAGCAAGAAGGTTTGGCTTACTTCCGCAACAAATTTTATTAAGGGATGGAATGGCGGTGAGCGCACTGGATGTGAATCAATCGTTGTCCTATGGAGAGCTACTATTGAATGGATATTTTGATATTAAACTTAATTGGAACGGTGTATATGGGAACGGCTTAGATGTCTCTAGTCTTGCTATCCCTAAAACAAGCGATCAATACTCTGTTGTTGGAAGTTCCTTTCAAAGACCTGAAATAGCAAATATTGTTTATGGGAATTTTAAATTTATCACCGAAGTTAAGATTCCTGGTATGTGGCATGCACGAATAGTTAGACCGCCCCATGCTGGAGCTGAAATTATTGAAATAGATATTGACAGTATTTCTGATATAGCCAATACCGAATTAATTAGGCAGGGCAACTTCCTCGCTGTAATCGCCCCAAAGGAATGGCATGCGATTAAAGCACTAAATGCACTTCAAGTAAATTGGACAGAACCTCGGGACCTTTTTCCTGAGCAAGATGAATTATATGAATATATACAAAATGCAATTGTTGCTCGCAGGTCATCAGGTGGTGCGAGGGAGCCCGATGTTGAGCCTGATGAATCTGGATTTAACAATGCAATTCAATACGCGACGAATGTAATTACAGCAAGCTATGAATTTCCTTATCAGTCGCATGCCAGTATGGGGCCCGCTTGTGCAGTATGTGATGTCAGAGATGACAACATTATTCTTTATACGGCAACACAAAAACCCCATTATGCGGCTCAGGGTGTCGCAAGATTGTTGGGATATGATGAAGATCAAGTGCGAGCGATTTGGGTTGCGGGTCCAGGGAGCTATGGAAGGAATGATTCAGGCGACTGCGCCCTCGATGCTGCATTAATTTCAAAACTAAGTGGTCGACCTATAAGGCTGCAGGGTATGAGGCACGATGGTACGCAGTGGGATCCCAAGGCCCCAGCTTCGGTGCATCAAGCGACAGCTGGATTTAATTTAAATGGCGAGGTTATTGCTTTTAAATTCTTATCTAAGGGTTTTTCTGCAGGAGACATTGAAAGCAATGAAAGTAATCCCCAACATAGTTATGCTGGAATGCAAACTGGTTTAGCAATCGATCATACACCAAGATTTTTAAATCCCTCAGACCGTTATGACTTTCCTAATGAAGTTAGATATTGGGAGACAATATTACCTCCTCTTGATCGTGCTTCACCCCTAAGAACGTCTCACCTTAGAGATCCTCTTGGTCCTCAAATTCATTTTGCTAGTGAATGCTTTATTGATGAAATGGCTTACGCTGTCAGTCAAGATCCAATCGCATTTCGATTAAGATATTTAAATGAAGAGAGAGATAGAGGTGTGCTTATTTCTGTATCAGAGAGGTATGCATGGCAACCAAGAGTCGCTGCAAGTCAAATCCAGCAAAATTCAAATTTAGTATCAGGTCGGGGTGTTGCATATACTAGAAGAAATAACACCGTTGTAGCCGTCATTTGTGAGGTTGATATCAATCTTACTTCAGGAAGGATCTATCCCAGGAAGTTTGTGATCGCTTCTGACCAAGGCCTGATTATCAATCCATTATGGTTGAGAAGAACCATTGAGGGCAATATTTTGCATGGCATCAGCAGATCTTTATTGGAGGAGGTTTCATTTAGCTCCCAGCATGTGACAAGTAATGATTGGTTGAGTTATAGGACTATCAATATTGACCTATGTCCAGAGGAGATAGACATTATTCTGTTAAATAATGTTGATCTGCCTCCCTATGGCGCGGGTGAACCATCTATAAGGGCTGTGACCCCAGCCATTGCAAATGCTGTTTTCGATGCTATCGGGGTCCGCTTGAGAAGGGCACCCTTTACACCTGAAAGGGTACTTGATGCATTAGCGCAAACTTAAGTTTAGCTGGTTGATATTTCTAAGTTCTTCAAGATTATAAATTTGATCGATTAGTTTATTTGCATTAGACAATTTCAGCGAAGAGTAAGACAAGTTATCTTGAAATTTTGCAATAATTTCTGGCTTAGAAAGAGGTTCATGCCTACCTCCCTTTAGGCAATGTTTGCTGTATTCTTTAATTTGACCTGAGCTTAATTGAACAAAAATTTTAGCGATATATTCTTTAGGGTAGGGATCATTAGGATTAATTTTATATTTTATTTTATTAGCGGTTCTTATAATCTCTTTGTCAGACAAATAAAGCTCTGAAAAAGAATTCAGATTCAATTTATTATGATGAAGCGCTAGCGCCATGCAAAAAGGAGTACTAAATTTTGCGGCATATTCATTGGGTGGATTTTGCTTTAATTTAAGCGGTTCCCAAAGCCGATGAACGGTTCCCTCTCCTACATCGCAGATTATTTTATCAACTTCATTTAAATTAATTTCTTTTGAAGCTTGCAAGCAACAATCGATAAATGGATGTGTCATTGTCCCGCTAGGATATGCCTTAATTGCCGTATTAATTGAAATCCACTTATGACCAAAATCTTCCGTCAGTATTTCATAATTTTGGTTCGCGCCGTTTGAAAATGCGAAGAAAACTCCATGATCGCCATCGATTGATTTTTCTGGTCCTGTAAATCCAGCCTGTGCCAGCAAGCTTGCCCTGATTCCTGATTGGGCAGCCCATCCTGCGTGCAGTCTTTTTGTTGATGAGCCATCACTAAGGTATTCAATTATGCCTGAACACATACTAGCAGCTATCCCTATGGCATTTACCATCTCTTTAGGCCTAAGATGCAACAATGCACTGCAAGCCATTGTTGACGCTAAAGTACCTAGAACGGAGGTTGGATGGAATCCCCTTTGATGAACCGTGGTACCCGTTATCTGTCCAAGCCGACACATGACCTCATGGCCAATAGATAAAGCTCTCATAATATCTTTACCTGAAGCATTAGTCATATGACCCAATGAGAGAATCGCAGGCGTGATGACAACGCCTGAATGCACCGGACAACCCTCAAAACTTGAATCAAAATCTTCTCCATGGGCGTTTGTGCCATTGATTAGAGCGGCAGAATAAATATCTGCACCATCTTGAAATCCCCAAATCGGGATATTTCCTGATCCACCCTGTTGACTGGTACGAAGCAAGCTCTCTGTATAGCTGCTTTTGGCTGCAGCTAATGCACAGCCAATAGTGTCCAAGGTTATATTTTTAGTTACACTAACCATAGCACTGGGTATCTTTTCAGGCTTAATCACCGAAACAAGTTCAGCCAACTTTACGCTAACGACTTCTTTTGAGCTCATGATAAGTAGAAATTAAAATGAAAACGGCAGCAAGTAGCAAAAATATCAAACAGATTGTGTCATCAAAGAAGATGGATATATCACCCCCAGACAAAACTATAGATCTTCTGTAATTAGATTCAATCATATAGCCTAAAACCAAACCTAAGATTAGAGGTAAAACAGGAAATTTAAGTACACGCATTATGACTCCAAAAATTCCTATAAATAGGACAAGCCAAAGATCAATTAAGCTATTATTAATTGTATAAATTCCAGTAAAAACAGTGATATATATAAAAACAATAAGTATATTTCTAGGTTTTCTTACAAACCACAAGCATAACGGTAGTATTAGTTTTCCAATGAAATAAAGCATAAATACTGCAGCAAGCATGCCGGTATATAAATTGAAAACTATGTCAGAGTTTTCAGCAAAGAGAAGGGGCCCCGGACTGATTCCATGAATCAATAAACCACCTAAAAGGATTGCGGCAGAATTTGAACCAGGAATACCAAAACTTAATACTGGAATGATTGCTGTAGAAGCCACAGTGTTGTTTGATGTCTCAGGTGCAGCAATACCTTCAGGCGATCCATTACCAAATTTTTCTGGGGAAGAGGACCACCTTTTTGCTTCATTATAGGATAAAAAAGATGCAATACTTCCTCCTGCACCTGGGATAATTCCCTCGACAATACCTACAATACTTCCAATCAGTTGTGATTTTGCTAATTGCATTTTTTCTTTGAAATTTGGCAACACAACTTTAGAGAAAGAGATAGGTTTTATTTGGGTGTTTTGCATTGATTGAATAAGTATCTCTGACATGGCAAACAAACCAACCATCACGATAATTGGCTTTATTCCCTCTAATAAGTCAGGACTATTAAATGTAAATCTTTGGACGCCTGTTACCGGATCCGATCCTATGGTGGCTAGCAGTAAACCCATGAGACCGGAACAGATTCCCTTAAAAATAGAACCTGATGACAATGAGACAATAACGCTTACACCAAGTATACCTAATCCGAAATAAGACATTGGAGTAAAGTTTAAAGCTAGCCTCGAGAGCGGTTCAGTAAAAAAAATCAGAACAAACACACCAACTATGCCGCCTACGATTGCA
>Ga0222714_10000996_pt1 | contig 32133 bp, 33 predicted proteins | sample C33_3DmetaG_FD_165048 | JGI IMG/M metagenome (GOLD analysis project Ga0222714, IMG submission 165048) | Estuarine water microbial communities from San Francisco Bay, California, United States - C33_3D | ecosystem: Environmental > Aquatic > Marine > Unclassified | place: USA: California... | reverse complement strand
CGTCCATGATGAAGCACTTGATCGCCAGCCGACGGCCGCGGGCGCGCAGCCAGAGGTGTGCGCCGTCGAACCCCTCCTGCAAGGGCTCCGGACCCAGTCCGCTCAACAGCCGGTGGCGGGAAGGGTCACCGGTGATCCACAGCAGACAGCCGAAGCGGCGCGGGTCGTTGAAGCGCAGGCAGCGTCCGGAGTCGAGCAGGATGTCGACATGGTCGTGGGTGAGCAGGGGGGTGTCTGGATCCAGTATGCGGAGGCTGCCGGTCATGCCGAGATGGGCGAGCAGGGTGCCACGCCTGGTGCCCAGGAGCAGGTATTTGGCGCGGCGCTCGACCGAGTCAATGACCTGACCGGTCAGCTTGCTTCCCAGCGAGGCGGGAACCGGCCAGCGCAAACGCCGCTCTCGAACGACGACCCTGGAGACGGTTCGCCCCATGAGGGCCGGGGCGATGCCGCGGCGGGTGGTCTCGACTTCCGGCAGTTCAGGCACGGGTCAGGCCCGCGCAGCGAAGGCTACTTGATCTTGCCTTCCTTGTAGGGGACATGCTTGCGCACCACCGGGTCGAACTTGCTGACTTCCATCTTCTCGGGATGCAGCCGCTTGTTCTTGGTAGTGGTGTAGAAGTGGCCCGTGCCGGCGGTGGAGACGAGCTTGATCTTGTCGCGCATGGTGAAACTCCCTCTGGACTACCGGTCAGACCTTCTGGCCTGCGGCGCGCAATTCGGCCACGACGACCTCGATGCCCCGCTTCTCGATGGTCCGCATGGCGGCCGTGGAGACCCTGAGCGACACCCAGCGCTTCTCCGATTCCAGCCAGAAGCGCTGCTGATGCAGGTTGGGCAGGAAGCGGCGCCGCTTCTTGATGTTCGAATGGGACACCTTGTTGCCCGTGGTGGGGCGCTTTCCGGTGACCTGGCAAACTCGGGACATGGCCAAACACTCCGTTGACGGATAACCCCTGCGGGCAATCCAGCGAAAAAGGCCGCGTATTAAACCAGCCCCGGGACGCCTTGGCAAGGCCTCGCGGGTCTCGTGACGGGACCGCGGGCGTCATGCAAGCCATTGATTTCTATTTTATAACAGGCCTCGCTCGGCCAGCGAGGCGCAGCAGCTGTCGCCGACGATGAGGTGGTCCAGCAGCCGGACGTCCACCAGCGCCAGTGCTTCCCGGAGCCGCCCGGTGATGAGTTCGTCGGCGTGACTGGGCTCGGCGATCCCCGAGGGATGGTTGTGAGCCAGGATGACGGCGGCTGCCCTGAATTCGAGTGCCCGCTTGACCACGTCCCGAGGGTGGACCGTGGCCCCGTCCAGGGTGCCGCGGAACAGTTCCTCGAAGCGCAGCAGCCGGTGACGGGTATCGAGGAACAGGCAGCAGAAGACTTCGTGGTCGCGGTCGCGGAGTTGGGCGATCAGGAATTCCTGGGCCGCCCTGGGGCTGGCGAGCGCGGGCCCGTGGCTGAGGCGCTCCAGGTAATGGCGACGGGCGAGTTCCAGGGCAACCTGAAGTTGGACCCGGCGGGCAGGGCCGATCACCGGTTCGCCCGGATCGGGCTCGGTGGACGCCCGGAACAACCGGCGTAGCGAGCCGAAGTGGTGCAGCAGGCCGCGGGCCGAGCCTAGGCCGCGCGCGCTGCCTCGCCCCCCGGACCAGAGCAGCATCAGCAACTCGGCCTCGGTGAGGTCGGCCGCCCCCTGCAGGGCGAGCTTTTCCAGCGGGTGATGGGCGGGGCGCGGGTCGTTCATGGCTGGCTCTCCGAGGGCTATTGTCGGCCTCCGTGTCACCCTCGGCCGACGCCTATTCCACCTGATGGGCCAGAAAGCGGCTGACCTGCATGAGCCCATAACCAACCGGGATGGAAAGTGGTCACCCCGGGTCAGGCCGGGGATAATGCTCCGATGGCCGAAACTCCCCGACGGATCCTACTGGGCGTGACTGGCGGCATCGCCGCCTACAAGTCACCCGACGTGGTGCGCCGCCTGCGCGAGCGTGGCGCCGAGGTGCAGGTGGTGATGACCCCCTCGGCGCGCGAGTTTGTGGCGCCGTTGACCTTTCAGGCAGTCTCTGGTCGCGAGGTCCGGGAGTCGCTGTGGGATGCGGCGGCCGAGGCCGCCATGGGCCATATCGAGCTGGCGCGCTGGGCGGAGGCCGTGCTGATCGCCCCGGCGACCGCCGAGTTCCTGGCCCGGCTCACGCATGGGCGGGCCGATGACCTGCTGGCGACCCTGTGCCTGGCGACCACTGCTCCCGTGTTCGTCGCACCTGCCATGAACCGGGCGATGTGGGCTAATCCGGCAACGCAGGACAACGTCAAGATCCTGCAGGGTCGCGGGATCACCGTGCTCGGGCCCGCCCGCGGCGAACAGGCCTGCGGCGAGGTGGGTGAGGGTCGCATGCTGGAACCTGCCGAGATTGCCGAGCGGCTGATGCAGCACTTGACCTGCGAGCCCGTACTCGCCGGCAGCAGGGTGGTGGTCTCCGCAGGGCCCACGCGGGAGCGCATCGACCCGGTCCGCTACATCAGCAACCGCAGCTCCGGCAAGATGGGCTACGCGGTGGCACAGGCCGCTCGCGAGGCCGGTGCGGACGTGGTGCTGGTCTCCGGTCCCGTTGCCTTGACCCCGCCTTCGGGGGTGCACGTGGTGAGGGTGGAGAGCGCCGCCGAGATGCACGCCGCGGTGCTGCAGGCGGTGAACGGGGCAGATGTCTACATCGGGGCCGCCGCGGTGGCCGATTACACGCCCAGCGTGATCCACCCGCAGAAGCTCAAGAAGCAGGCCGACACCCTGACGCTCGAACTGGTTCGCGCCCCCGATGTCCTGGCGGAGGTGGCCGCACTCCGACCCCGCCCTTTCGTGGTGGGCTTTGCCGCCGAGACCGAGCAGCTCGAGGCCTATGCGCGGTCCAAGCTGGAGCGCAAGGCGCTCGACCTGATTGCGGCCAACCTGGTCGGTGACGAGACCGGCTTTGACCGCGACGACAACGCCCTGCTGCTGCTCTGGCCGGGCGGGCAGGCAACGCTGCCACAGGATTCGAAACTGTCCCTCGCGCGGCAACTGGTCAGGCGTATAGCCCTCCTGCGGTCGCCCGAACAGGCGCCGGCCGGGCGGGAAGCCCTGGGAGGCTCACTTGCATAGACTGAAGGTCAGGATCCTCGACCCGCGGGTGGGCGATAGCCTCCCGCTCCCCACCCACGCCACGCCGGGCTCGGCCGGCATGGACCTGCGCGCCTGTATCGACGGGCCGCTCACCCTGGCCCCCGGGCAAGCCGAGCTGGTGCCCACCGGCATCGCGATCCATCTGGAAGATCCGGGCCTCGCGGCCATGCTGCTGCCGCGCTCGGGGCTCGGTCACAAGCATGGGGTGGTGCTCGGTAACCTGGTTGGGCTGATCGATTCGGACTACCAGGGCCAATTGCTGGTCTCGGCCTGGAATCGTGGCAGCGCGCCTTACGTGATCCAGCCCGGTGAGCGCATCGCCCAGATGGTACTGGTCCCGGTGGTGCAGGCCGAGCTCGAGGTAGTCGCCGATTTTGCCTCGAGCGAGCGCGGCGAGGGCGGCTTCGGGAGTTCGGGCCGCTAGCCCTCTTCAGCTGCCGGCACGCAGCTGGTTGAAGCGCGCGATGTCCGCGTCGAACTGGTCGTTGATCTCGGTGCGGTTGCGGATGCGCTGATCGAGGTTGGCGCGCTGCACGTCGATCTCGTTCTCGGTGCGCTTGATGTCTTCCATCAGCCCCGCCGGCATCGGCTCCGCCTTGGGATCGTCGTTGAAGGGCTTGAACAGGTTGGAGCGCTTGACCAGCTCACGATGTCTGGCCACCAGGTTGTCGACCCCGAGCTTCAGCAACTGGATCTGCGAGTCGATCTGGTCAATGCGACGCCCCCGCACCAGCTCGATTTCCTCCACGCTCTGGTAGGCGGTGACCAGCATCCGGTCGCGCAGGGCGGCCTCTGCCTTGATGCGCGCGATGCGCTCGCGCTCCTTCTGGGCCTTGAGTTCCTCATCGGTGATGGTGCCCTCTTCGCGCCCCACCGTGATGCCCTGGCGGTTGATGAGATCCCGATCCTGGGTGGCGTATTCTGGCGGGACCCGGTCCCCGTAGTGGGTCTGGCCGCGCTTGTCGACCCACTTGTAGACCGTCTGGCCCTGGCTTTGTGCCGTCGCTGCCGCGGCCATAAGAGCCACGGCTATTGTCAGGACGACGGGAGCCGGTGGTCTGAACTTCATGATGGCGATTCTGCCTGTTTTGTGAGTTGTGTCATAACACTGAGTCACACTTTGATTTTTCGACCCCCCACTGGGCCCGGTAGTTCCTGAGGGCGGCCAGCTCTTTCTGGCGCTGGGCCGCCTCCAGGTGGGCAATGAGGTGGTCCAGGGCAATGATGTGGATGACCGGAATGCCGAAGTCCTGCTCGACCTCCTGCACGGCCGACAGCTCCCTCTGGCCCCGCTCCTGCCGATCAAGTGCCACCACCACCCCAGCCGGGGTGGCCCCTGCCTCGCGGATGATCTCGATGGATTCGCGGATGGCGGTCCCGGCCGAGATGACGTCGTCGACCACCAGCACCCGCCCCTCGAGAGGCGCCCCAACCAGGCGCCCGCCCTCGCCGTGAGCCTTGGCCTCCTTGCGGTTGAAGGCAAAGGGCAGGCTGCGATCATGCCAGTCGGCCAGCGCCACCGCGGTAGTCGTCACCAACGGGATGCCCTTGTAGGCAGGCCCGAACAGCATGTCGAAAGGCAGGCCCGATTCGCTGACGGCGCGGGCATAGCAGCGACCAAGGGTGGAGATGGCCCCACCGCTGTTAAACAGTCCGGCGTTGAAGAAGTACGGGCTGACCCGACCGCTCTTGAGGGTGAACTCGCCAAAGCGCAGCACCTGGTGGGCGATGGCCAGTTCGATGAATTCCTGCTGATAGGGCTGCATGCGTATATGATCCGCGCTTCTGGCGGGGGCGGCAATGCGAATCATTACCCTCAACTGCAACGGCATCCGATCGGCGGCCCGCAAGGGGGTGTTCGGCTGGCTCGGCCATCAGCGCGCGGATATTCTCTGCCTGCAGGAGACCAAGGCCCAGGAGCATCAGCTCGATCACGGCGACTTCCGTCCGGCGGGCTTCACCGGCTACTACTTCGATGCGGAAAAGAAGGGCTACAGCGGTGTCGCCATCTTTTCCAGAACCGAGCCTGACGAGGTCATCCGCGGGTTTGGTGTGGAGGAATTCGATCGCGAGGGGCGCTACCTCGAGGCGCGCTTCGGGCGCCTGTCGGTGGTCTCCCTCTACCTGCCGTCCGGATCTTCCGGCCCCCACCGGCAGGCCTCCAAGTTCCGCTTTCTGGAAGCCTTCCTGCCCTACCTCAAGGGCCTCAAGCGCAAGCGGCGTGACTACATCCTGTGCGGCGACTTCAACATTGCCCATCAGGAGATCGACCTCAGGAACTGGAAGTCCAACCAGAAGAACTCCGGCTTCCTGCCCGAGGAGCGCGGCTGGCTGGATCAGGTCTTCGACGGACTCGGCTACGTGGATGCCTTTCGGCAGGTGGACCCCCGCCCCGACCAGTACACCTGGTGGTCGAACCGGGGGCAGGCGTGGGCAAAGAACGTGGGCTGGCGCATCGACTACCAGGTGCTCAGCCCCTCGCTGGCCGGCACCCCCCGTGCGGCTCGTATCTACAAGGACCAGCGCTTTTCTGATCACGCACCACTGATCATGGATTACGAACTGGAGATGGCCACGTGAAGCTGGTGACGGAGTCGTTGAAGCCCTACCTCGAGCGGGAATCGCTGGCGGCCTTTTTCGTGGGCGTCTCCTCCGGCTTTCCCTACGCCATGATCGGCGCCACCCTGACTACGCGGCTGGCGCAGGACGGCATCGACAAGAAAACCGTCACGGCCTTCACCCTGGCTTTCCTGCTCTACAACCTGAAGGTGTTCTGGGCCTGGGTGGTGGACGGCGTGCGCCTGCCGCTGCTGCACCGGCTGGGGCAGCGAGTGTCCTGGCTGCTGTTCAGCGGTCTGCTGGTGATGGCGGCGGTCATCAACCTGGCGCTGGTGGACCCCACGGCAAGCCTGGAGGCTACCGTGATCGCCGCATTGCTGGTGGGCTTCGCCGGGGCGACCTACGACATCGTGATTGACGCCTACCGTATCGAGACGCTGCGTCCGGACCAGCTCGGCGTGGGCTCGGGCATGTGCCAGTACGGCTGGCGGATCGGCGCGGCGGCGGCCGGTGCGCTGGCCCTGGTGGTGGCGGCCCGGCACGGCTGGTCGGCCGGTTACCTGGCCTGCGCCGTATTCGCCCTGCCTGCCATGTTGACCGGGCTGTGGCTCGGCGAGCCGACCCGGCGTGAGGTGGTGCTGCAGAAGCAGGGCCTGGCGGCGGTCTGGCAATCCATTGTCGGGCCGTTCGTGGAGTTCATGCAGCGTTCCGGGGCCTGGCTGGTGCTGGTGTTCATCCTGGTGCACAAGATTGGCGATACGCTCGCCAACCTGACCTTCCGCCTGCTGTTCAACGACCTGGGCTATACCAACGACGAGATTGCCCTCTACGACGTCGGCTTCGGCTTCTGGGCCTTTCTGATCGGCATCTTCATCGGCGGTATCCTCTACAGCCGCATGGGGCTCAAGCACTCGGTGATGCTCGCGCTTGTCTTGATGTGCGTCTCCAACCTGAGCTTTGCGCTGCTCGCGGTAGCCGGTCACAGCAACTGGGGTCTGGCGGCAGCCATCGGTTTCGAAAACCTCGCCAGCGGGTTTGGGGGCGTAGTGGTGGTGGCCTATTTCTCGGCGCTGTGCAACCTGCGTTTCACGGCCGCCCAGTACGCGCTGATCTCGGCCGCGGCGAGCGTGGTGGGCCGGGTGCTCACCGGCACCACTGCCGGTGGTCTCATCGAGACCATGGGTTACGTGAATTTCTACCTGCTCACCACGGTGCTGGCGGTGCCGGGCATCCTGCTGTTCTGGTTGATGGTCCGAAACGGCCTGCTCGATGCGGCGCTCGGCACTGCGGGCTCCCGCCAATGAGCGCGGAGCGAGTGACGCTGTGCGCGCTCGACGACCTGCCACCCGGCCAGGTCCGTGCCTTCCGGGTGGGCGAGGGTCCGTGGCCGCTGGCGGGGCTCGTGCTGCGTCACGGCGAGGGTGTGCGTGCCTACTTGAACCGCTGTCCGCACGCGGGCCATCCGCTGAACCTCAAGCCCGATGATTTCCTGGACGCCGAGGGTCGCTACATCGTCTGTCGCTCCCACGGGGCCCTGTTCGAGCCTGCCAATGGGCACTGCGTGGCCGGGCCCTGCGCGGGCAAGTGGCTGCCGCGGATCCCGGTGGAGGTGGAGGCAGGCCAGGTGCTGCTGGGTGCGGGCGTGACTGCGGAGGATTACCGGTGATCGACGAGCTGATTAAATTCTTCGTGCTGCTGTTCGTGGTGGTGGAACCCATCACCCTGGCACCGGTCTTTGCCAGCCTCACCCAGGGCGCGGATGCCGCGTACCGGCGCCGGATGTCGTTCAAGGCCACCCTGATTTCCCTCATCGTGCTGGTGGTCTCTGCGCTGGCAGGCGGCCGCTTCATCGAACTGATGGGCATCAGCATCGATGCCTTCCGCATCGCCGGCGGGGCCATGCTGTTCCTGATCGCGCTCGAGATGGTCTTTGCCCGCGAGTCCGGGACCAAGACCACCCAGGAGGAGAAGGCCGAGGTGCAACAGCGGGCCGACATCTCCGTCTTCCCGCTCGCCTTTCCCTTCATCGCCGGCCCGGGCGCGCTGGCCACGGTGCTGCTCACCTTCTCGACCACGCGCGGCGACTGGATGCTGACGCTGGGCCTGCTGGGCGTGATTGCCCTGGTGCTGTTGATTACCCTGGGGGTGCTCCTGCTCACACCCTTCATCAACCGGGTCATGGGTGTCACCGGTGCGCACGTGGTCAGTCGCCTGACCGGCGTGGTGCTGGCCGCCCTCGCCGTGCAGTTCATCCTGAACGGGCTGCGGGGGGCTTTCGGCTAGCGGCGCCTGAACGCCAGGTCACGCACCACGTGACCGAGGCGATCGCCCCGCCGCTCGAAGCGGGTCACCGGTCGGCTTGTCGGGCGCTCCACCCAGTCCCCGGTCGGGGACAGGTTCTCGAAGTCAGCCGAGGCGGACATCACTTCCAGCATATGTTCGGCATAGGGCGCCCAGTCGGTGGCGAGCCTGAACACGCCACCGGGCGTCAGCTTGCGGGCGAGCAGGGCGACGAAGTCGGGTTGCAGGATCCGGCGCTTGTGATGGCGCTTCTTGGGCCAGGGGTCGGGGAAATACAGCAGCACTTCGTCGAGCGACCCGTCCGGCAGTCGACGCTGCAGCACTTCCACCGCATCCTGACTCACCACGCGCAGGTTGGTCACGTCGCTGCGCTCGGCCAGTAGCAGGCAATGCCCCACTCCTGGTGGGTGCACCTCGATGCCCAGCATGTTGCGCTCGGGCTGCTGGGCGGCCAGCGCGACCGTGGACTCGCCGTCGCCGAAGCCGATCTCCAGGGTCACCGGGGCACAGCGCCCGAAGCAGGCCTCCAGGTCAATCGGTTCGTCTCCCGAATCAATGCCGTAGCGCGGCCACAACTCGGTCAGGGCGCGACGCTGGCCGTCGGTGATCCGGCCTGCCCGCTGCACGAAACTACGGATGGACCGTCTTTCCATGTCGGCATGATACCGTTGCGGCCTCCTGCATATTGGAGCCGCGTATGAATACCACGCTCGATGAACGTCCCGCTGCCGTGATCACCGGGGTCTCGACCGGCATTGGACGGGCCTGTGCCGAGGCGCTCCTGAGTGCCGGCTGGCGGATCTTTGGCAGCGTGCGCCGCCAGGCCGACGCCGAGGCGGCCGCCGCCGCGCTCGGCGAGGGCTTCACGCCACTGGTGTTCGACGTCACCGACCCGGTGGCCATCGCCGCTGCGGCCGGGGTGGTGGGCGAGGCCCTGCAGGGCCGGACGCTGGAGGGCCTGGTCAACAATGCGGGCATCGCGGTGGCGGGACCGGTCGCCCACATCCCGCTCGAGGAGGTGCGTCACCAGTTCGAGGTCAACGTGATCGGGCAGATCCAGGTCCTGCAGGCCTTCCTGCCCATGATGGGCATGGACCCGCGCTGGCAGGGCAAGCCCGGGCGCGTCATCAACATGAGTTCCGTGTCCGGGCGCATTGCCTCGCCCTTCATGAGCCCCTACGCCATGTCCAAGCATGCGCTCGAGGCGCTGTCCGAATCCCTGCGCCGCGAGTTGATGCCCTATGGCATCGACGTGGTGATCGTGGGGCCCGGTTCCATCCAGACCCCGATCTGGGCCAAGGCTGACGACATCAACGCGGAGCAGTACGCCCACACTGGCTATCTCGAACAACTCAAGGGCATGCGCTCGCGCATGCAGGCTTTCGGGGCCGCGGGCCTGCCCGCGGGGGATGTCGGCCGGCTGGTGCTGCGCATCCTGCAGGCTGCGCACCCCAAAACCCGCTACCCCATCCTGCGCAACCGATTCCTTATGTGGACCTTGCCCGGCCTCCTGCCCCGCCGCGTCGTGGACCGGATGCTCGCCCGCCGTTTCGGGCTGGGCGGCCGGAACTGAAAGACGGCCTTCGAGGAGGCGAGGGCGCGCGATTCCTGTCGGCATGAGCGGGTGCAGGTTGCGGTGTGGCGGCGTTGGCAAGGGGTGCCGCAAACTTTGGTAATTCCCTGAACGGTACTGGCTGGCGCATGGTTTTCTCGATGTCGCGCAGCAGTGAGGCCTCGTCCGGGGCCACCAGCGAGACGGCCCGGCCGGTGGCACCGGCGCGTGCGGTGCGGCCGATGCGGTGGACGTAGTCCTCCGGCACGTTCGGCAGTTCGTAATTCACCACCATCGGCAGTTCCTTGATGTCGAGCCCGCGCGAGGCGACCTCGGTAGCCACCAGCGCGGCCACCTTGCCGGCCTTGAAGTCCGCGAGCGCCTTCACCCGCGCCGACTGGCTCTTGTTGCCGTGGATGGCAGCGGCGCGGATGCCCGCGCCTTCCAGCTGCTGGGCCAGCTTGTTGGCGCCGTGCTTGGTGCGGGTGAACACCAGCGCCTGATACCACTGCCCCTCGTCGGTGGCGCCGTGACCGAACAGGTGCACCAGCAGGTGACGCTTCTGCTCCTTGGGTACGCGGAAGGCGACCTGCTCTACCCGCTCGGCCGTGCTGTTACGTGGGGCCACGTCGATGCTCACGGGATCTACCAGCAGGCGGGTGGCCAGCTGGCGGATGTCGTCGTTGTAGGTGGCCGAAAACAGCAGGTTCTGGCGCGAGGGAGGCAGCAGCTTCATCACCCGCTTGATGTCGTGGATGAAGCCCATGTCCAGCATGCGGTCGGCCTCGTCGAGCACGAAGTGCGACACCTGCGAGAGGTCGGCGAGACCGCGGTTGGCCAGGTCCAGCAGGCGGCCCGGCGTGGCGATGAGCAGGTCGCAGCCGTTACGTAGCGCCTGGATTTGCGGGTTTTCACCCACGCCGCCGAAGATCACGATGGTGCGCAGTTGCTTGTACTTGCCGTAGTCGCGCGCGTTCTGGGCGATCTGGGCGGCCAGCTCGCGGGTGGGCGTGAGCACCAGCACGCGTGGGGCATGCCCCTTGCGCTGGCCGAGCTTCTGCAGCAGGGGCAGCACGAAGCCCGCGGTCTTGCCGGTGCCGGTCTGGGCGCCGGCCAGCACGTCGCGGCCGGCGAGCACGGCCGGTATGGCCTGCTGCTGGATGGGAGTGGGCGTGTCGTAGCCCTTGTCGGTGACGGCACGCAGCAGCTCGGGCTCGAGCCCGAGATCGGAAAAATTCATTGAGTTGTGTCCTTCGATAAGCTCGCCGCGTGGGCACCTGGCCCAAGGCGGTCAGTAGCGAGCGGGTTTAGCGATTCGAGCCGGCCGGATGGGCGGTCTTCGAGGCAAAGGGGGCGCTGACCGCGCGACCCTGATTTGATGGCGCGGATCATACAGGGGTGTCGCCACCAATGTGGGATTATTTTTCTGGCGTCGAGCGCTGCAGTTCCCACAGGCACATGGCCGCAGCGCTGGCGAGGTTCAGCGACTCGATGGCGCCGCAGCCGCCGATGGTGAAAGCGCGGGCATCGGGGAGTGAGGCCCAGCCTTCGGGCAGGCCACGGGCCTCGCCGCCAAACACCAGGCAGTCGCGGGCGGTGAAGGCAGGGGAGGTGATGGTCTCGCCCTCGAGCCCCAGGCAGCCGATGTGCCGGTAGCGTTGATCGAGTGCCCCCAGGGGAACGCCCGTCTCGACCGGCACATGGAAGATGGCACCCATGCTCGCGCGCACTGCCTTGGGGTTGTAAGGATCGACGCTGCCGGGCCCAAGCAGGCAGCGGAAGCCGCCGAACCAGGCCAGGCTGCGTAGGAGCGTGCCCAGGTTGCCAGGATCCTGCACCTCGTGCAGGTACACCGCTCGCTCGCCCTCCATCGGCGGAGCAGCCGGCAGTACGGGCACCACGGCCAGCAGGCCCTGCGGTTCGCGCGTGTCGGCGATGCGCGCCATCTGCGAGGCACTGATCACCTGCGTATCCAGTGGGGATCGCCAGTCCGAGCGCTGTTCGCTGACGAACAGCTTCGACTGCAACAGTTCCGGTCGGGTGCGGCAGGCCTTCTCCAGTTCCAGCACCAGGTGCTCACCTTCCACCAGGTACAGGCCGGCGGCTTCGCGGTGCTTGCGCTGCTGCAGCTTGCGGACCTCGTCGAGCTTCATGCGGCGCGCTCGCCCAGGGTCATGGAGCGGGCGACCGCCTCGGCCAGCAGGATGCCGTCGATACCCGCCGAGAGGATGCCGCCGGCGTAACCGGCACCTTCCCCGCCGGGGAACAGGCCTTTGACGTTTAGGCTTTGCAGACTCGCTGGATCGCGGGTGATGCGTACCGGCGAGGAGGTGCGCGACTCGATGCCGGTGAGCACTGCATCCTCGCGATCGAAGCCGCGGATCTTGCGGCCGAAGGCGGGCAGGGCCTCGCGCAGGGCCTCGATGGCGTCGGCCGAGAGCAGCGAGGACAGATCGCCCAGCCGCACCCCCGGCTGGTAGGAGGGCAGCACCTCGCCGAAGTCGGTCGAGGGCCGATCCCGCAGGAAGTCGCCCACCAGCTGTCCCGGTGCCGAGTAATCGCCGCCGCCGAGTTCGAAGGCCAGCGATTCCAGCCTGTCCTGCAGGGCGATGCCGGCGAGCGGACCCTCGGGGAAGTCCCTCTCCGGGGAGATGCCCACCACCATGCCGGCATTGGCGTTGCGCTCGTTGCGCGAGTACTGGCTCATGCCGTTGGTGACCACGCGCCCGGTTTCGGAGGTGGCGGCGACCACCGTGCCGCCTGGGCACATGCAGAAAGAGTAGACGGCACGTCCATTGCGCGCGTGGTGCACCAGCTTGTAGTCGGCAGCGCCCAGCGCCGGATGGCCGGCATGGCGCCCGAAGCGGGCCCGGTCGATCATCGACTGCGGATGCTCGATGCGAAAGCCGAGTGCGAAAGGCTTGGGCTCGATGAACACGCCCTGGCGGTGGAGCATGCGGAAGCTGTCGCGGGCGCTGTGGCCAAGCGCAAGCACTACATGGCGGGAGGCAAGCATCTCGCCGTTCTCCAGCACGACGCCCTGCAGGTTGCCATCCTCGAGGACCAGGTCGACCACCTTGCTCTCGAAGCGCACCTCGCCGCCGAGCTCCAGGATCTGCTTGCGCATGGCAGTGACCACGCCGGTGAGCCGGAAGGTGCCGATGTGCGGACGATTGACGTAGAGGATCTCCGGCGGCGCGCCCGCGCGCACGAACTCTTCGAGCACCTTGCGGCCGTAGAACTTCGGGTCGCGCACCTGGCTGTAGAGCTTGCCGTCGGAGAAGAGCCCGGCGCCGCCCTCGCCGAACTGCACGTTCGACTCGGGGGTGAGGGTGTGCTTGCGCCACAGGCCCCAGGTGTCGCGGGTTCGTCTACGGACATCGCGCCCCCGCTCCAGCACGATGGGCTTGAAGCCCATCTGGGCGAGCACCAGGGCCGCAAACAGCCCGCAGGGACCGAAGCCCACCACCAGCGGGCGCTCCGGCAGCGGGCTGGGGGCCTGGGCAATGAAACGGTAACGAGTGTCGGGGGCTGGCCCGACCTCGCGGTCGTGCTGCAGGCGCTGGAGGACCTCCGCCTCGTCGCGGGCCTCCAGGTCCACGATGTAGACCAGGTGGATGCGTTCCCGCTGGCGCGCATCGTGGCTGCGCTTGAAGACCGTGTGGGACAGCAGGTCGGCATCGGCGATGCCCAGCCTCTGCACGATGGCCGCGCGCAGGGCTTCGGGGGGGTGGTCGAGGGGCAGCACGAGCCCGGTAATGCGGATCATGGTCGGTTCCTGGCCGGTGTCTCCGGCAGAGGCCTACACTATGCATAGTGTAGCCCCAGAGCGAGGCAGGCGGCCCCATGGCCAGGTCCAAGAGCAGCAGTCGCTGGCTGCAGGAGCACGTCAGCGATCCCTACGTGAAGCGCGCCCAGCGTGACGGTTATCGCGCCCGCTCCGCTTACAAGCTGCTCGAGCTCGATGAACGCGACCGGTTGCTGCGGCCCGGCATGACCGTGGTGGATCTCGGCTCGGCGCCCGGCGGCTGGTCGCAGGTGGCCGCCACGGCGGTTGGCGAGAAGGGTCGGGTGGTCGCCACGGATATCCTTCCCATGGACGCCATCCGCGGGGTCGAGTTCGTCCAGGGCGATTTCCGTGAGGAAGCGGTCCTGCAGCAGGTGCTCGCTGCCCTCGGCGGCGCGCGCGCCGACCTGCTGCTGTCGGACATGTCGCCCAATCTTAGTGGCGTGGCGCCCGCGGACCAGGCTGCCTCCCTCTACCTGCTGGAATTGGCCCTGGACCTGGCCGGTAAGGTCCTGAAGCCTCGCGGGCAGTTCGTGGGCAAGCTGTTCCAGGGCGCGGGCTCGGACGAGTACCTGAAACAGCTGCGCCAGGCCTTCGAGAAGGTCTCGATCCGCAAGCCTGAATCCTCACGCTCGCGCTCCCGCGAGGTGTATTTCGTGGCCAGGGGCTTTCGGGGCTCGCCGGACTGAGGCGTCAGGCGTGCAGGTGGCAGGCCACCTGATGGCTGGCCCCACCAGCGCCGACCTCGACCACCGGCGGTGGCACCGAGCGGCAGATGTCCATGACCTTGGGGCAGCGCAGGTGGAAAGGGCAGCCCGGCGGCGGGTTCATGGGGGAGGGCACGTCCCCACCGAGCACGATGCGTCGGGCCTTGCGGGTAGGATCCGGCACGGGCACGGCGGACAGCAGCGCCTCTGTATAGGGGTGGCGCGGCTGGCGATAGAGCTCACGCGCCGGCGCCAGCTCCACGATGCGACCGAGGTACATCACGCCGACCTGGTCACTGACGTGCTCGACGACCGACAGGTCGTGGGAGATAAACAGGAAGGCGATGCCCATCTCGCGCTGTAGCCGGGCGATCAGGTTGAGCACCTGCGCCCGCACCGAGACGTCGAGTGCCGAGACCGGCTCGTCCGCCACGATCAGCTTCGGGTCCAGGGCCAGCGCGCGGGCGATGCCGATGCGCTGCCGCTGGCCGCCGGAGAACTCGTGCGGGTAGCGGTCCAAGACCGCCGTGCGCATGCCCACTACGCCCAGCAGTTCCTCGACCCGCTGCTCCCGCTCTGCCGGGGTGCCGATGCCGTGCACCTCGAGCGGCTCGCGGATGGTCTGGGCGACGGTCCTGCGCGGGCTCAGCGAGGCGTAAGGGTCCTGGAAGATGATCTGCATCGAGCGGCGCATGGCGTGCAGGCGCTTGCGATCAAGCGTCGTGAGTTCGGTGCCCTGGAGCAGCACCTCGCCTGAGGTGGGGCGCTGCAGTTGCAGGATGGCCCGCCCGAGCGTGGACTTGCCGCAACCCGACTCGCCCACCAGGCCGAGCGTCTTGCCCACCTCCAGCGTGAAGCTGACGCCGTCCACCGCCCGCACCTGGGCGACGATGCGCCGGAGCAGCCCACCGCGGACCGGGAAGTGCTTCTTGAGGTTCCTGACTTCGAGCAGCGGCGTCATGGCAGTGCCTCAGAGCGGATGAAAACAGGCTACACGGGCAGGGCTGGCGGCGTCGCCATCGAGGTCCGGCAGCTCGCCGTCGCAGCGCGCGTCGCGCCGCGGGCAACGTTCGGCGAAGCGGCAGCCGGCTGGCAGGTCGAGCAGGTCCGGGACCATGCCCGGGATCACCGCCAGGTCCTGCTTCTCGGCCTCGCCGACGCGTGGTAGCGAGCGCAGCAGGCCGGCGGTATAGGGGTGCCGGGGATGTGCAAACAAGGGTCCGATGTCTGCCTGCTCGGCCACCCGCCCGCAATACATCACCAGCGCCCGCTGGCAGGTCTCGGCCACCACGCCCAGGTCGTGGGTGACCAGCACCATCGCCATGCGGAATTCCTGCTGGAGGCGCACGATCTGTTCCAGCACCTGGGCCTGCGTGGTGACGTCGAGCGCCGTAGTGGGTTCGTCGGCCACGATCAGCTTTGGATCGCAGGACAGCGCCATGGCGATGACCACGCGCTGGCGCATGCCACCGGAAAGTTGATGGGGATACTCGTCGATGCGCTGGGCCGGAGCGGGAATGCCCACCTTGGCCAGCAACTCAATGGCTGCAGCGCGGGCCTGGCTGCGGGACAGTCCCTTGTAACGGCGCAGGATGTCCATCATCTGGTTGCCGACGGTGAACACCGGGTTGAGTGCGGTCATCGGCTCCTGAAAGACCATCGCCATGTCCCGGCCGCGCAGCTGGCGCAGCTCGGATTCCGGCAGCCCGACCAGCTCGCGACCCGCCAGGCGGATGCTGCCGCTGGCGATGCGCCCTGGCGGGCTCGGTATGAGGCCGAGGATGGCAAGCCCCGTGACGGTCTTGCCGCAGCCGGACTCGCCCACCAGCCCCACCGTCTCGTTCGGGAAGACGTCGAAGCTGACCCGATCCACCGCCCGCACCACACCATGCTCGGTGCGAAACTCCACCACCAGGTCGCGCACGCTGAGGATGGGTTCGGCGCTCACGAGACCTGCCTCGGGTCGAGTGCATCCTGCAGCGCATCCGAGAAGATGCTGAAGGCCATGACCAGCCCGAACATCAGCACCGAGGCTGCCAGGAAGTTGTTGAAGAAGCCGGCCAGTACCTCGAAGGTGCTCTCGGAAATCATCAGGCCCCAGCTCATGCCGTCCTTCACGCCGAGTCCGAGGAAGCTCAGGATCACCTCGGACTTGATGGCGGCCACGAAGGTGATGGTCGATTGCACCAGCAGGATGTGGAAGGTGTTGGGCAGGATGTGCCGGAAGATGATGGTGTATTCCGGCACACCGATTGCGTGGGCCGCCTCGACGAACTCCAGGCCCTTGAGCTTGATCACCTCGCCGCGCACCAGTCGCGCGGTGGTGATCCAGAAGGTGGAGATCATGGCTACGTGCATCGACCAGGGGTTGCCCTCCAGCGCGAAGGCGATGGCCGCCACCAGCAGGTAGAAGGGAATCGAGTCCAGCACGCCCATCAGCCAGACCACGAACTCGTCGGTGGCCCGCCCGCTGAAGAACCCTGCCATGGCCCCCAGCACCGCACCGAGCAGGGTGGACAGCACGGCGACGATTAGGCCGATCTCGAAGGCCGTGCTGATGCTGTAGATGCTGCGCTGGAAAATGTCCTGGCCGATCAGGTTGGTACCGAACCAATGTTCGGATGAGACCGAGTCCCACTTGCCGCCCGCCACGTCGCCCCAGCCAGTGGCCCACAAGCCGAGCCATACGCCCACTGCGGCCACGAAATAGGCCAGCACGACGGCCAGCCCGAGCATGCCGAAGCGGTCGCGGCGCAGCTTCCAGGCGGCCTTGGACCAGAGCGACTGGCGACGTGTTGCGGCGACGCTCATGACAGCGACACCCGAGGATCGACCGCCCGGTAGAGGACGTCGACCACCAGCTGGGCCAGCACGAACAGCACGGCGGTGAGGCCGACCACCGCCTTGAGCACAGGCTGGTCGCCGGTGGTGATGGCGTCGAAGGTCACCTTGCCCACGCCGGGGATGCCGAAGTAGGTCTCCACCAGCAGCGCGCCGCTGATGACGATCAGCGGAATGGTGAAGACCACCCTCGTGATGATGGGGATCAGGCAGTTTTTCAGCACGTTGCGGTAGAGCAGCTTGGCTGGCGGTACCCCGAAGGCCCGTGCCGTGCGCACATGGTCGCGGTTGAGTTCCTCGACGATCACCGAGCGATAGAAGCGCGTGTTGTAACCGAGGGCCACGAACACGGTGGCGAGGGTGGGTACCGTCACGTACTCGAGATATTCCGCAAGGGAATGCACGTTCCAGCCGCGCACCGGGAACCAGCCGAGCCCGGAGCTGGAGGAGAAGATGACCTGGAAGGCGATGATCACGATCAGGTAGCTGATGCTCATGCCCACCACGGAGAAAGCCATGATGCCCTTGTCGGGCCAGCGGCTGCGGTAATGCGCAGCCAGCAGGGCCAGCAACAGGGCCAGCAGGTTGCCCAGCAGGAAACCTGGCAGGATCAGCATCAGGGACACCGGGATGGTGCGCGCAAGGAGGTCGGTGACCAGCTCGCCGGTCGAGTTGGAGTTGCCGAAGTCGAGGGTGGCCACCTCCCGCAGGTAGTCGGCGTAGCGGACGAGGAAGGGCTGGTCGTAGCCGAGCTCGGCGCGGATCTCGGCGATCTGTTCGGCGGTGGGGTTCTTGCCCAGCAGCTGGTAGGTCTGGTCGGGCCCGAAGTAGACCATCAGCAGGAAGCTGATAAAGGTCACGCCGAGGAGCAGCGGAATGCCGGCCACCAGCCTGCGCAGGGAGTACTGCAGGACTTCCATCCCCCTAGTCCTCCACGTCCACGTATTTCAGGAAGAAGCCGCCCACGATCTCGCGATCCGGCAAGGCGATGACGTCCTTGTGCCAGAGGTGGATGCGGGTGCGTGCAAGCCCCGTCGCCGTCAGGCACGCGTCGATCACCATCTCGTTCATGCGGCGGTAGATCTCGGTCCGCTCCGGGGAGGGCAGCATGACGCTCGATTGTTCATACAGCGCGTCGTACTCGGGGTTGCGCCAGTTGGAGTCGTTGGAGCCCGGCGAGCTGTTCGGGCCGTAAAACAGCTGCAGGGTGTTCTCGGCATCCGGGTAGTCGAGTCCCCAGCCCTTCACCACCCAGGGCAGCTCCGCCTGCTTCCAGGCCTTGCTGATGTCGCCGAAGGTGGCGTACTGCTTGAGCACCACCTTTTCCGGCGGGTAGCCGATGTCCTTCAGCCAGGCCCGGAACTGTTCGAACATCAGCCGGTTCAGCACGTTGGCCGTAGTGCCGAAGGTGAACATGGGCAGGTTGGCGGCATTCCAGCCGTTGTCCTCGAGCAGCTTGCGCGCGCCCGCCACGTCTCGGGTGACGCTCACGCGAGACAGGTCAGGGTCGAACTCCGGTACCACGGGGACGATAATGCCGGGGAAGATGGTGCCGATGCCGCCGTAGAAGCTGTCGTTGCGCGCCGGCCAGTCGAAGGACTTGATGACCGCGCAGCGCAGCGCCTTGTTGCGGCGCTCGCGCTCTGGATCCTCGTTGTAGCCAAACTCCGGGTCCAGCAGGTTCCAGGTCTGGAAGATGAATCCTGCCTCCATGCCTGCGTAGAAGAAATACTTTTCCGCGTACTCGGGCTTCAGGGTGATCGGATGCTTGGAAGTCAGCACCCGGTCGATCTGCTCGTTGGGGATCGTGGTGTACTGGGCCTCGTCGCCCTTGGTGAAGGAGTTCCAGCGGGCCGAGGCATCGGCGATGAACTGGAACTCCAGCCGGTCGATGAAAGGGGGCGAGCGGCCCTCGATGCGCTCCAGGCCGTACTGGCCCTGGGTCGCCGGGTCGTAACCTTCGGCGGCGAGGTCAACGGGCTCCTGCCGGAAGCCCGGGTTGCGGTCCATGACGATGCGAGCCGTGTCGTAGGACACCAGCCGGAACGGACCGGATCCGACCGGGCGGATACCGAACTCGCGGCCGTAGTGTTCGACGGCCTCACGCGGCACCACCGAAGAATACCCCTGAGCCAGGGTGTCGAGCAGCTGTGGGTAGGGCTGCACCAGCTTGATCTGCAGGGTGTGATCATCCAGCGCGCGCAGCCCCTCGACCTCCTGGTCGTAGTTCGAGCCGGCCTCCTTCCAGGCATCCAGGCCGACGATGCGGCCCTGCCAGAGCCAGGCGCCTTGCGGGCGGGTAGCCGGGTCGAAATGGCGCTTCAGTGAGTACACCACGTCGGCGGCGGTGACCTCGCGTCCCTTGCCGTCGGGGAAGCATGGGTCGTCGATGTAACGTACGCCCCGCTTCAGGCGAATAGTATAGGTGAGGGTGTCCGTGGAAATCTCCGGCCAACCGTCGGCCAGGTTCGGCTTCAGCACGTAGGGCCGGGCCAGGTACTGATAGGAGAACAGCGTGTCGTAGGCGTTGATCAGGACATGGTTGGCATAGACGTTGGAGGCCTGCACGGGATCCAGGCTGGTGGGCGATTCGTCCATGCTGTGCCGATAGACCTTCAGTCCCGCCGAGGAGCCCGGGCTGCTGTTGCCCGCGTCATCGCCACCGCCGCAGGCAGCCAGGCAAGCCATCAGGGCGGCCGGCAGCCAGCGGAGATTTGTGAGGGCCTTCAAGCTAGTCGTCACGGCCCGATGATAACGTTGGACACACGACTATGGGCAAAAACCGGACCCCGGAGGAAGGGATGAAGACGCTCGCCTGTCTGCTGATAACTACGGCCCTGCTCACGGGGGCGGCACAGGCCGCCAAGCCGGAGGGCAAGGGGCAGGGTGGCAAGCCTGAAAATGCCTCCGCGCCACACGGCCAGACCGTGTCCGGTTGCAACCACCAGGCCAATGACCTCGCCCTGAAAGGCAAGGATCGCAAGGCCTTCGTCGATCGCTGCATTGCCGCGGGGGGGGATGCCCGTAACCCGGAGGAGTCGGGTCGACACTGCCGGCGCAAGGCCGACGACCTGATCCTGAAGGGCGACGTCCGCCGCGACTTCCTCGACCTGTGCCGTAGCTACCGCGACGGCGAGCGCGACTGGCGCCGCTGAGTCAGGGCCCCTGGGGCCCGTGCTCGAGGTAGTCGACCGCCACGGCCAGCATGGCCTTGAGGCCGGTGATCAAGCCGTCCTCATCCACGTGGAATAAAGGCGAGTGATTCGGCGCGGCGCCCTCGGTGCCGGGCGGGGTGATGCCCACCCAGAAGAACAGGCTGGGCACTTCGCGTGCGTAGTAGGCGAAATCCTCGGCGGTGGTCTGCAGTCCGATGGGCACGGCGCCAGCCGGCGCCACGCGCTCGAGCACCGGCACCATGCGCCGGGTCAGCGCCTCGTCATTGATGAGGGCCGGATTGGGCGTGGTGGCCAGGATCAGCTCGGCGCGTGCACCCGCGGCCTCAGCCGTGCTTTCCACCGTGCGCTTCACTCTCGCCAGAACGTCCTCGCGAATCTCCGGCCGGAAGGTGCGGATGGTGCCTAGCAGCTCCACCGAGTCGGGAATGATGTTGTAGCGCGTGCCGCCCTGGATGGCCCCGACCGTGACCACGGCCGGCACTTCCGTGATGTCGAGCTGGCGGCTGACGATGGTCTGCAGGGCCTCGATGATCTGGGCCGAGACCACCACCGGGTCGATGCCGGCCCAGGGGCTGGCGCCGTGAGTCTGCTGGCCGTGCACGACCACCCTGAAGAAGTCAGATCCCGCCATGAACGGACCCGGCCGGTAGCCCACCTGCCCGGTCTGCAGTGAGTAGAAGACGTGCAGCCCGAACATGGCTTCTGGTTGGGCAAGATTGAAGAGGCCCTCTTCGAGCATCAGGGAGGCGCCGCCGGTCTCGCCTTCCGGTGCGCCTTCCTCGGCGGGCTGGAACACGAACAGGATGGTGCCGGGCAGGTCTTCACGCCTTGCTGCGAGCACTTCGGCGGCTGCCATCAGGATCGCCGTATGCGCATCGTGACCGCAGGCGTGCATCACGCCGACCTGCTGCCCGCGATATTCAGCGGTGGCGGTGGACCTGAAGGGCAGGTCACTGCGCTCCGTGACAGGCAGTGCATCGATGTCGGCTCGCAGGGCGATGGTCGGCCCCGGGCGGCCGCCGCGCAGCACGGCGGCCACGCCGGTGTGGGCGATGCCGGTGTGCACCTCGAGACCCAGGGTCTGAAGATGCTCGGCGATCACCTTTGAGGTGCGGAACTCGCGGTTGCTGAGTTCGGGGTTCTGGTGGAAGTCGCGCCGCCATTCGATCATGCGCGGCTGGATGGCCTCTGCGGCGGCGCTCAGTTCGGCCTCCGTCACGCCAGCCACCGCCGGAGCGGCGGTGGCCAGGGCAGCGACCAGGGTGGTCAGTGTCTTCGCCATCGGCGGTCTTCCTCGTAACGAGGCCACTCGCGGCCCCGGTCCGGAATCTTAGCCCAATGCCGGCCGTTCAAGGCGCGACCGAGCGCGTCCAGATCCCGCGAGACCTCGTCCACCAGGTGGGCGGCATGGCGCAGCCGGTACTCCCGACCGCGATGGTCGAAGCGCAGGTCGAGCCGGGCATGGCGGTGCCGGAGCTCCCGGTAGGCCTCGCGCAGGGCGTGTTCCGGGGCGCGGCGCTCCGCCAGCCTGCGGAACTCGCGGGCCGTGTCGGCCAGCCGTCCAGCGCGCTGGGTGGTCTCGGTTCTGCCGCTGTGGGCGCGCAGGGCGTTGTAGAGCTGGGTCGTCGAGCGATCCAGTTCGCGAGCCTCGACCAGCAAAGGGGCCGGGCCCCAGTGGGGTGGGCGATGCGCCGGCTCCGGACGGTGACCGGCGAGGGCCGGCAGGGTGGCGAACAGGGTGAGGGCAGCGATCAATGTCCTCATGATGATTTCTCCTTCAGCGTGATCTACGGTCACAGACTGCGCCCCGGGCGCTGAACGGGGCTTGAACCGGCGATGAACGAAACCTGAACGATCGCGTGGGGAAAGCGGGATAATCCGCGACCCTGGAGGTAAGCCGCATGAAGTCCGTCGCCCTGGTGACCTGCAACATGGACCCATCCCTGGACGAGGACATGCCGCTGCTCTGCGAGGCTTTTGACCAGCTGGGAATATCGGCCGCTATGCCTTCCTGGGACGATCCGGCCATCGACTGGGCGGGCTTCGACGCCGCCCTGCTGCGCTCCACCTGGGACTACATGGACAGGCTGGACCAGTTCCTGGCCTGGGCGGATCGCTGCGCGGCCGAGACCCGTTTGTTCAACCCGCCTGCGCTGGTGCGCCGCAACCTCGACAAGCACTACCTGGCCGGGCTCGAGGCCGCCGGGATCCCCATCGTCCCGACCCGCTTTGCACAACCCGGTGATGATCCCACTGCCCGTCTGGAGGAGTTCCTTGCCGGCCTCGAGGGGAGCGAGTTCGTAGTGAAGCCGGCCATCGGCGCCGGCTCGCGTGATGCGTCGCGTTTCGGCGTGGAAGACCATGCCGACGCCTTGACCCACCTGCGCAGCATGCTCGATGCCGGTCGCAGCGTGCTGCTGCAGCCATATCTGGCCCGGGTGGACGAGGAGGGGGAGACGGCGCTCGTTCATATCGACGGCGCCTTCAGTCACGCCATCCGCAAGGGCCCGCTGCTGAAGCGTCATGCGCCAGGAGTGGCCGGGCTGTTCGCACCGGAGACGATCAGTGCGCGGCAGCCGGGTGGCGACGAACTGGAGGTGGCGGCTGCCGCCTGTGCGCACCTGGCGCACCTCGCCCCCCTCTACCTGCGGGTCGACCTCATCCGCAATCCGGCCGGCCAGCCCGTGGTGCTGGAACTGGAGATGACCGAGCCCTCGCTGTTCCTCGCCTTTGGTGCCGGTTCGGCTGACCGCCTGGCGCGTGCGCTGCTTAGCCGGTGCCGCGCTTGAGCCAGGAACAGGAAGCCCGGCGTGGGGTGCTGGCCTCGGTCACGGCCTTCCTGATCTGGGGCTTTTTTCCGCTTTATCTGCATCCGCTACTCGGGGTGCCGGCCGAGGAGATCCTCGCTCATCGGGTGGCCTGGTGCCTGCCCTGTGTGCTGGTATGGCTGGCGTGGAAGGGTAAGCTCGACGAGGTGACCGCCGCGCTGGTGCAGCCGCAGCTGCTTTCGCGGCTGGTCCTGTCGGCCCTGCTGATGTCCGTGAACTGGTGGGTATATACCTGGGCCGTGGTCAGCGGGCGGGTCCTCGAGGCCAGCCTGGGTTACTTCATCGGCCCTTTGGTCAACATCGTGCTGGGCGTCAGCGCCCTCGGCGAGCGGCTGAGTCCCCGGCAATGGCTGGCGGTCAGCCTGGCGGCCGGCGGGGTCGGCTGGATGACCTTCGCCGCCGGCGGCCTGCCCTGGGTGTCGCTGACCCTGGCCCTGTCGTTCGGCGTGTACGGGCTGGTGCGCAAGACCGCACCGATTGGCGCCGTGCCGGGACTCGCGGTCGAGACCCTGCTGCTGGCACCCATTGCCATGGCCTGGCTCTGGTTTTTCGGTCCCGGCACGCTGACCGGGTCACTCAGCACCGATCCGCTCACCAGCGTGCTGCTGGCCTGCGCGGGCCTTGCCACCGCGCTGCCGCTTGCCTTGTTCGCCGCCGGCGCGCGGCTGATCCGCTACTCGGTGATGGGGCTGATCACCTTCATTGGCCCGAGCCTGCAGTGGCTGCTGGGCATCACCCTCTACCGCGAGCCTTTCAGCGGCGCCAAGGCCATCGGTTTCGCCATCATCTGGTCTGGCGTGATCGTCTTCATTGCCGACGGGTTCCTTACAGCAGGTGCTGGCGGAAGAAAAGCACCACGGCCTGCTGGTACAGGTCCTGGTTCTCCTTCTTCCGGTAGCCATGACCCTCGTTGAGGGCATTCATGTACCACACCGCCTGATCCCGGCCGCGTAGTGCGGCGACGATCTGCTCCGCCTCGGTCACAGGCACCCTGGGATCGTTCTGGCCCTGCACCACGAACATCGGCACCGTGATCTTCCCGACGTTGTTGAGCGGGCTGATCTTCTCGAGGTGCGCGCGCATGGCCGGGTCGCGCTCGTCGCCGTACTCCACGCGCCGCAGGTCGCGGCGATAGTCCTGGGTGTTTTGCAGGAAGGTCACGAAGCTGGAAATGCCCACGATGTCCACGGCGGCCTTGAGCCGGTCGCTGTAGTGAACGGCGCTGGCCAGCACCATGTAGCCGCCATAGCTGCCACCGATTACGCCCACCCGGCCCGCGTCGAGGTCGGGCTGGGTGCCGATCCACTCCAGCAGGGCGCCGATGTCGCGCACCGAATCCTCGCGCAGCATGCCGTTGTCGAGCTTCAGGTAGGACTTGCCGTAGCCTTCGGATCCGCGCACGTTGGGAAAGATCACCGCAGCGCCCAGCTTCTGCAGCCACATCTGAGTGGTGCTGCTGAAGGTCGGGCGTGACTGGCCCTCCGGTCCACCGTGGATAGAGACGATGACCGGGAAAGGTCCCGTGCCGATCGGACGATAGACCCAGGCGGGAATCTGCCGGCCGTCGAAGCTGGAATAGCGCACCAGCGCAGGCTCGATGAAAGTCGAGCTGTCGAGCCCACCGACTTCGCTATAGGTCCAGCGCTGCAGCGCGCCGTGCTCCAGCGCGCCCTCACCCAGCTCGAGCACGAAGCTGTCGCTGGGCGTCTTCGCGGTGTTGAGCGTCATGGCCAGTCGTCGCCCGTCGGGGCTGAACACCAGGCCACCGGCGACGCCGGTGGGCAAACCCTCGACCGGCTGGTAGCGTCGGCAGATCAGGTCGATCAGGTAAAGGCGACTGAAGCCATCCTCGTTGACCGTGAACGCTCCGCGCCGGCGGTCGTCGCTGATCGCCATGCCCTCGACGCTCCACTCGATGTCGCCGGTGACCACCTCGGCGGTCGCTTTCGGGTCCAGCGACTGCCAGGCCAGGCGTCCGTGCTCGCTGCCGGCATCCGTCACCAGCCAGAAGCCCTTGCCCTCGGCGTCGAAGGCGACGGGCGAGTTGGCCGACGCCGCGTCACCTCCACCTGCGAGCAGGCGTCGCTCGCCGGTCGTGAGGTCGAGCAGGTGGACGCGGGAGTCGTTGATGCTGACGTAGTTGCCGACCAGCAGCTGCGTGCCGTCGGCGGAGAAGTCGGTCGCACCCCAGGCCGTGCCGTCAGGGGACTCCAGCGCGATCCGGGCCGTGTCCGGGTGGTCTGGGTCCATCACCCAGATGTCGTTGGAGGCCCCGTTGCGCCGGGTGCTGACGAAGGCGAGCTGGCTGCCATCGCGGTTCCAGGTGACCCCACCATTTCTCGACTTGCCGTCGGTGATCATGCGCGACTCGCCATTGGCGGGATCGAGCAGGAACAGCTGGGAGAATTCGCTGCCGCCGGCGTCCATGGCAAAGACCAGCGTCGCGGCGTCTGGCCGGCGCGACATGCCGCCGAGGGGCTCGCTGAAGAAGGTCAGCTGGGTACGCGCGCCGGCAGGTGCGTCGACCCGGTGCAGTTGGGGCACGTCGCCGAAGCGGGTCGAGACGTACAGGCTCCTGCCGTCCTCCGTCCAGTCGAGCACGCCGGCCGAGCGCACGTTCTGATAGCGCAACAGGTTGTCGGCGATCTCTCGGGGGATTTCGGGAATGTCTTCCAGCACCAGCTGGCCGTCGTTCAGGGTACGGCGCTCGACGGCGGTAGCGGAAAGTGTCACGAACACCAGCAGGATACCCGCGGCCGTGATCGTCCTGTGCATGCTTATCCCTCCTGTGATCTTTAACGGCTCGCTGCAGCGAGGTTTCGATAGTGTGGCAGTCCCCAGAAGAACAGCCCGATCGCCGGCAAGGCCGCAAGGATACCCACCAAAGCCATCGACTTGCCCACGGCGAGGTCGTCTCCGAACAAGAAGTCGGTTCCCATTGCCACCAGTGTTGGCCCGGCACCCAGTCCGACCAGGTTGAGCAGGAACAGGTAGATCGCCGAGGCAGTTGCTCGCATACCGGCAGGCGTGATGATCTGGATGGCCGCCGCTGCAGCGCCGAAGGGCAGCGTGGTAGCGAACACCAGGCCCGCATACAGCCACAAGGTGGCAGCGCCCGATGGCAGCAGGGTGCAGGCTGCCACCAAAGGGAGGGTGAGGCAGGCGCTCAGCAATCCGACTTTCATGGCGCCGTCTCCAGCACCCCGCGAGTCCAGCCGGTCAGTCAACAAGCCACCGGCGAGTACGCCACTCGATCCCATGACCAATAGCGCCAGACCAATCCAGAAAGCAGCATCCGCCGTTCCGAGGCTATGGTTGCGGATCAGGTGGGTAGGCATCCAGGCCAGCGTCGCGTTGAAGACCAGTCCGATCAGGGTGAACCCCACCAGGTGAGTGGTGTAGGCGCGCCAGTGGCTGCGCATGTGCCCCGCACAGTCGGCCAGCCGCCGCAGCATCCCGTCATCAGCCGCGGCTGCCGACGTAGCCAGCCTGACTGGTTCGGTCAGCGTCATGACCCAGACCGCCACGATCAGGCCCGGCAGCCCAACGATGAAGAACACCAGTTGCCAGCTGCGTACCTCGCCGATCAGCGGGAGCTCCACGGCGCCCGCTTGCGCAACTGCCGCGATGACCGCACCACCAATCAGGAAGGCCAGGCCCGCTCCGGCGAAGGCGCCGACGTTATACAAGCCCAGCGCGCGGCCGAGCCGCTCACGCGGGAACAGGTCGGCAATCATGGAATAGGCGGCTGGCGACAGCGCCGCTTCGCCCACACCCACCGCCACCCGCGCCAGGAACAGCTGGCCGAAAGACCGGGCCAGCCCGCAAACCGCGGTAGCAAGGCTCCATACGGCAATACCCAGGGCCATGATGTTGCGGCGATTGAGACGGTCGGCCAGCAGCGCGATGGGAATGCCCAGGGTGGTGTAGAAAATAGCGAAGGCGAGGCCGTGCAGCAGGCTCAGTTGGGTGTCACTGATACCGAGGTCGGCCCGGATGGGGGCGACGAGGAGCGCCAGGATCGTGCGGTCGATGAAGGACAGCACGTAGGCGACCGTCAGGACGCCTACGGCGTAGTAAGCCGAGGCCAGGCTCTTGTCCTTCATTTGCGTTTGGCGGTTCCGCGCGGGCGTGGCAGGCGGGTAAAGACCTTCAGGGCATTCTCCCGCATCAGGGCGCGATGGGCCTCGGGCCGCATGCCGAGTTCAGCAACCTCCCGGACTGCGCGTTCCGGGTCGATCACCGGCCAGTCGGTACCGAACAGGACCTTGTGGCTGCCGTAGGTGTTCGCATAGTGCACGAAGGACTTCGGCCAGTGCCGCGGTGCGTAGGCGTCGCCGGCCAGGTAAAGGTTCTCGTGTTTCCAGGCCATCGAAATGGCCTCGTCGGTCCAGGGCACGCCAATGTGGATGCCGATCAGCGTCAGTTCCGGAAAGTCGATGGCCACCTGGTCCAGGGTGATGGGGCGGCCGACGCTCGGCAGGCGCCGCTGGCGTGAGTACACCAGGTTATGACCGATCTGCATCATGATCGGGATGTCGAGCTCTGCGCAGCGCGCATAGTAGGGGTAGTACTTGGCATGGTCTGGCGCCAGGCCGAACCAGTGCGGGTATAAGTGGGCGCCCACGAAACCCAGCTCGTTGACCGCGTGGTCCAGCTCTTTCAGGCCCGCGATGCCGCGGAATGGATCCACGCCTGCGAGTCCCGAAAACCGGTCCGGGTAGCGTGCGCAGACCTTGTGGACACGTTCGTAAGGAAGTTCGAAGGATCCGGCCACCTTGAGGTCGCCGGCCCGGACGGCGATCAGCAGCGAGCGTTCGATGCCTGCCCGGTCCATGCGCCGCAGGTAGTCGCTGACCGGCACGCCGCCCCACATCCTGCGGTCCATGCGCACCTGTCGCTTGAAGGTGTTGTCGAGTCCGGTCTGCCCCTTGCGAACGGCGATCGGGTCGTAGAGGTTACAGACGATATCGATATGCCCGGTCATGGTTCCCACCCCCTTGCATCACGAACGGCCTGCACTATGCCAGACTTGGCACCCATGACGCATACTGACCGGCCACTGCTCATCTCCAGCGGCCTGCGAGCCTCAGCCGCCCGTACTCCCGACAAGACAGCGCTCATCTGCGAGGAGCGCAGCCTGACCTATAGGGAACTGGCCTCGCGCTCCGCGAGGGTGGCAGGCGCCGCCATCCGTGCCGGGCTGCGCAAGGGTGACCGTGTGGCGCTGGTGGCGCCCAACTGTCTGGAATATCCCGAGCTGATGTGCGGCCTGACGGATGCGGGCCTGATCGTGGCCACGCTCAGTCCCCGCCTCACTGAGCGGGAAATCCGCGAGGCCTGCGAGGATTGTGGAGCGCGCTGGATCATCGCCCATCCGGCGGCAGCTCCTGTAGTCCCGAAGTCTGCTGCCGCGTGCGAGAGGGTGCTCTGGCTGGGAGAGGAGTACGAGGGCTGGATCGCCTCAGCCGACCCCGTTGGGCCGGTCGCCGAACTGACGGAGCGCGACCCCTTCACGCTGGTCTACAGCTCGGGCACGACCGGGAAACCCAAGGGCATCGTCATCTCGCACAGGTCCCGTACCCTGACTTTCCACGCCATGGCCATGGAATACGGGTGCTACGGTCCGGATGACCTCCAGCTGGGTATTGCGCCCATGTCGCATGGTGCCGGCTTTGCCTTCATCATGGCCTCGCTGTTCTTCGGCGGTGCCGTAGAAGTCCTGCCTCGTTTCGAGGCGGAAACGGTGCTATCGCGGCTTGCTGCGACGCCGTTCACCGGCGTATTCATGGTGCCTGCCCACTTTCATGCCATCTTCGCGCTTGAGCCCGCGGTGTTGGCGCGTTACCAAGGGCGTTTTCCTTTTCTGCGAACCATCATGTCCAACGCCTCCGCCTTGCCCCAGGCCACCAAGGCCCGGATCGTTGACTATTGGGGTGAAGGACTGCTTCACGAAACCTACGGGTCGACCGAGGCCGGGATCGTTACCAACCTGCGCCCGGTCGATCAGCTCCGGCGACTGCAGAGTGTCGGTCTGCCCTTTGCGCTGAACGAGGTTCGACTGCTGGATGAGGAGGGCCACGAGGTGGGGCCTGGCGAGGTAGGCGAGCTGTACTCGCGGTCGCCCTACCTGTTTGAAGGGTACTTCGGCAAGCCGGAAGAGACCGCAGCGGCACTTCGAGAGGGTTGGGTGACCGCTGGCGACCTCGCGCGTCGGGACGAGGACGGGTACCTCTACATCGTCGATCGCAAGAAGGACATGGTCGTGACCGGAGGCTTCAACGTCTATCCGCGCGAGATCGAGGAACAACTGGTGATGCATCCCACGGTGGCAGAGGCGGCCGTAGTCGGCGTGCCTGATGCCCACTGGGGCGAAGCGCTGGTGGCGTTTATTGTTCCCAGGCCCGGTTGCTCACTGGATGACTCTGCACTGGAGACGTTCTGCAGGGAGCGCCTCGCGGGTTACAAGGTGCCGAAGCGCTTTCTCTCCATTAACGAGTTGCCCCGTAACGCGGGCGGCAAGGTGTTGAAGAACGAGCTGCGCGCCGGCTTCAAGCAGGCCGCGCCGGTTTGAGGAGCAAGCCCGTCTGAAGCCGTGATACCTGGGATGGTGACTGGGAGCGACCAATCAATGTGCAGAAAAGTCCTCTTGTTCTTTATTGTCCTTTGGCACTTTGCTGTGTTGGCTGAAGGTCTGGAGCCACTGGCGGAGAAGGACGTGGAATTGAGGGACGGGAGGTATGTCCTCATCCAGTCCGGACAGACGGCCAGCGGCCAGCTTGAAAGTCGCGACCCGGAAGGCGTGCTGACCAAGCGCGTGGAACTCAAGGACGGGCTCGTCGACGGCGCGGTAACCTGGTTTCACCCCGATGGCACGGTCCGTTTGCGTGGCAAGCAGGTTGAAGGCAAGTGGGAGGGGCTTTACGAAGTGTTCTGGCCGACGGGAATCCTGCGCGTCCGAGGCAGCTATTCCGGAGGTCGACTGAGCGGAGCAGATGAAATCTTCTTTGAGACCGGTGTCTTAAGCTATCGATTAAGCTACCACGAAGGTGCTTTGCACGGCCCCTATGAGGCCTTCCATGAGGACGGCTCGCTCCAGCAACGTTCCGACTATGTCAGGAACCTTCGGCATGGCTTGCATGAGGAGTATCACCCCGGTGGGCTTTTGCACCGCCGTGTCGAATTCAATCATGGCGTCGAGCATGGTGTTTATGAACGGTTTGATGCTGAGGGCCAATTGCTGGAAAAAGGGCGCCATGAGTACGGTCTTCGTGCGGGCACCTGGGAGGAGTACTGGACCAACGGCCAACTCCGTGAGCGCGCCAACTATGTAGATGGACGTCGAGAGGGTGATGTTGAGGTTTTCCACGGCAATGGGCGTCCTGCCGGGAGCATCCGCTTCAAGCAGGGGGTGCCCGAAGATTTGCAGCCAGACTGACGCTTAAGCGGCCACCCGCCCCGAGGCTCAGGCTTCCTGTTGGTCCCCACCTGCTGGTCGAAGGCCTGATGGATCCCGAAGCGTCCGCATCGGCCACAGCAGGTGGATGCGAATCCTGCTAAACAACCAGCGACCGTCCACCTTGCGATATTCGTCTTCGTAGATTGCCGTGTAGAGCAGGGGATTGGTTTCGCCGCCCGCAGTGACCGCCGGCGTCCCGGGCTGCTGGCGATGCAGCAGATCAAGCAGGTACCAGCGTCCGCGGGCGGTATAGGGGCCGGTCAGCGTGATCAGCGGGTTGGTGACCACATGGATCACCTCGAAGGGTCCGCCGTAGGTGGCCATCACCGAGCGATAGTTGGTGGCAATGGTCTCGCGGCCCACCCAGTCGCCGCCAAACTCCTTGCCGAATTCGCAGACCGCGTCCTCGGCGAACAGAGTAGCGAGGCGCGCGTAGTCCTGGCCGTCGATGCAGGCCGAGTAGGCATAGCGCAGTTCGCGAATGGATTCCTTTTCCAGAAATTCATGCAAATCCACTTCTTGTCTCCAGTTCGGTAAAGTTATGCCAATGATCAAGACCTATGCCTTCATCGTAAAGAAAGCCGGCCTCAGCGACGAGCAGTTCCATGCCCATTGGCGTGACCCGCATGGCGTGATGACGGCACGCATCCCGCACTTTGTTCGCTACCTGCAGAACCATGGGACGGGCGAGGAGTGCCGGTTTGGATCCTTGCCGCCGGTGCCCTTCCGCGGTGTGCCGGTGATCTGGACGGCGGGACTCGAAGACCTTGCCGCCGCAGCTGAGCACCCGGAATGGCCGCCATTGGCTGCAGATGGTGGGTTGTTCTACGACGTCGACCGGCTTGCTTTTGTGCCTTGCCAAGAGGGCGCCGAGCTGGGGCATGATCCGGGCACTGGCCCTCATCACAAGGCCATGGTCTTTTTCAGGGTCGATGGCGCTGTTGATCAGGCCCAGCTGCTGCTGCAAGTGACCAAGGCCATACCCAAGGCCCCCTGGATGGGTATTGCCTGCCCACTTGCGGCGGCCAATCCACCTCCGGGGCCGTTTTTCGACATGGTGCTGGAAGTGATCCTGCCGCCCGGCTCCGGCTCCTTGCAGGAGGCTGCTGCTCACGGACAGGCCCTTGTCGACACCCTGACTGAGTTCAAGGCACTGAAACCTGTGGGGGGCTTCCATTGCCGGGAAGAGCGGGTGTTCGACCGCCGCTGATCCAGACAGTGCGTCGGGGTAGGGCCGCACAAAGAAAAAGGGCCCGCTCGAGGAGCGGGCCCCTTGCGATAAGCGACTTATCGACTTCAGTTGGCAGGAGGACAGGAGACGATCATCGTGAATGAGTCATCTTCTGCCTTATTGGAGCTTCTGCCGAGGGTCATCACTGCGACTTGATTGGATGACGCGAGGACGGTCTGAGAGTTGGTGTTGCCAGCCGCCGCGAGCCACGCGCAGGTGCTGACATCGCGAGAGAAAGTCACGGTGTAGTCACCCTTGGCATTCCTGACGGCACCTGAGACCCCTCGCGAGCGTGCGGCAACCACGACGCCGTCGCTGCCCACTACTGCGTGAATTCCACTGCCCTCGCCCGGAGGACCTTGGATGCCCTGATCGCCCTTGGGTCCCTGAGCACCATCGGCGCCTGCGGGGCCGGTATCGCCCTTGGGTCCTTGAGCACCATCAGCGCCATCGGCGCCTGCCGGGCCTGCCGGGCCTGCGGGGCCGGTATCGCCCTTGGGTCCTTGAGCACCATCAGCGCCATCGGCGCCTGCCGGGC
>Ga0222714_10000995_pt1 | contig 32164 bp, 46 predicted proteins | sample C33_3DmetaG_FD_165048 | JGI IMG/M metagenome (GOLD analysis project Ga0222714, IMG submission 165048) | Estuarine water microbial communities from San Francisco Bay, California, United States - C33_3D | ecosystem: Environmental > Aquatic > Marine > Unclassified | place: USA: California... | reverse complement strand
GGCCATCGCCTGCGTACCATTTGTGTCAAACCTCAACTGAGTACCGTTTCTGAAAATACGGTAACCATCATCGGCCCACGAGATCGTGTAACCATCGCCAAGCCTGATGTCGCCACTCGCAATTTCCAACTTTTTTGCGGGACTCGCAGTACCGATACCGACGTTGCCAGATTTCAGTGTTAGCGTCTGTACATATGACGCTTCTGGTGTGAAATAAAGTGCGCCATCGGCCGCACCGATGATGTACGCACCGGCAACGGATGTTGGATTGAACCGGAGGTACGGTTCTCCAGCCTTCAGTTCGAGGAGCCGGGCAGGACTCGCAGTACCAATACCGACGTTGCCGACATTAAATGCATAACTGCTGGCATAAAATGGCAAAGTTTGATAACCGGGTGTACCACTACGATTGAAACTTTGAATATAGTTGCCGTTTATTTCTATGTTGTTCGCAGTGCCGTTTGCGACATGGAGTTTCGCACTAGGACTCGCAGTACCGATACCGACGTTGCCGTTGTCAAGAATACGAAGACGGCTGGTCCCTCCCTGAAGTCCCGAGGACCAAGTTCCTCCAGTACGAAAATCAATACCGCCCTTTCCGGTTTCTGTCGCTATCACGAAAATATTGTTGGCTGCCGTGGCCCCAGCACCAGAGGAATCCATGCCGACAATTGCCGCAGAGTATCCGGAGCGCGCAAAATAGATAAATGTGTTTTCCGTTGAGGATGCCGACGAACCGGCCGATGCTATGGCAACCTTCGGCGCATTTCCACCAATACTTGATTCGACACCAACTTGTAGCGCAGTCCTTGGACTCGTAGTACCGATACCAACCCTATTATTCACCGAATCGACGAACAGCGTATCCGTGTCAACGGCTAGGTTGCCGTTGGAGGCAATCGTAACGCGCTCCACTCCACCCGTAGCAAACCCAAGAGTGTCCGCGCCCGCCGGGTAGATACCCGTATTCAGGTCGTTATCGAACGAGTACGACGGCGCGCTTACGGTCCCGCCACCGTCAGCGAGAACCTGACCGTTCGGGATAAAGAGGTCGCCAGAAGTATTCCCGACCGTGAGGTTGCCACCGAAGATGGTGTTGTTCGCGACATCCAGGTCGTAGGTCCAGACCTTAGCCCACGCGGCACCGGACGCACCTAGCGCGTAGGTATTGTTCGCGCCGGGTTTCACGGGGCCGTAGAAAGTGGTCTCGCCGGTTGAGGCGATACGCATCCGTTCGGAGCCGCCTGTAGTAAACCCGAGAGTGTCCGCGGACACATAGTACATCCCGGTGTTGGCGTCGTTCAGGAACGAATATGTAGGATAAATAGCGCTTCCATCCGCTACAAGAGTTTGACCATACGGTGTAATACGCATCTTTTCCGTGGGAGCGGTAGAATCAGTTGTATAAAAACTGAACCCAATCCTCGTGGAGTCGCCGCTCCTATAGTGGCCAATTGCCGCATAGTAGTCGTTTCGGTCGCTTTCTATGGCGATGAGTGGAGTAGCTGTGTTATTGGTACCGACGTTAGACCTGACAGTTAGCCGTTGGGGTGGCGAAACTTCACCGATACCGACGTTGCCAGCATTGTCGATTACAAAATCTGCTGTCCCTGAACTGAGCGCACCGTTTGCGCCGTCTATGGCTGGGTCCGTAGTAGCATCCACACTTCTGATGATGGCGAACTTATTACCGCCTAGTGCGTTCGTGAGCGCGATCCTCCGTGCGGTCGAGGTTTTGTTTGTATTCGCGTTGAACAACTGGAAACCATAGGAACCGAATCTTGTGCCGCCGGGAGTACCGTCCTCAATGGAAAAGGCCCCCAGCCGTGTCACTTTGGTTTGGTTATTCCCGGTACCACCAAGGTTAGTGCTCCCGATAACCTCCAATTTTTCGGCCGGACTCGCAGTACCGATACCGACGTTGCCGTTGTGGTCAATTCTAACTTTTTCCGTATGACCCGTGGTCGTGTCTTCGGTTGTCCAAAAACTCAAATAAGCTCCAGTACTTGCTCCCGTCCAAGTATTTTTTGCGGCCGCTACTATTTGAGCCCCTGTAACGTGACCGGACCCCGTATCACCACCGAACGCAAGCACTGCTAGTGATTCTATGTTTGTTATTGATGCTTCTTCGCGAGTTATTTTTACTATTGGACTACCCGATTCATTGATATGCAACAAAGCACTCGGACTCGCAGTACCGATACCGACACGATTATTCGTCGCATCGACGAACAGCGTGTTCGTGTCAACGGTCAGGTTACCGCTGACTGTGAGGTTGCCAATCGTCCCGAGCGTGGTGATTGCAGTTGAGCCCGCCCAAGTGGAGAGTGCGGTGTTCTCGACATTGCCGAGGCCGACCTGAGACTTGGTTACTGAGTGCGGGTTGCTGGTGTTGTTAACATGACTGGTGAGTGCCGAGTTGAGCGCATAGGTGCCGTCGTTCTGAAAGATGCCCACCGGAACATCTGAAAACAGCACGGTCGAGGCCGTACCCGTGAGCCCGCCATCGCCAAAAACCATCGCGTCGGTAGAGATCGGGGTCGTGGTGTTATCCCACGCGGTCTGGAAAAAACCAGAGCCACCGCTTGCACCATTTACCGAGATCGTGTTGTAGGTCGGTCCCGATGTAACTGTGATTCCGGCCCCGCCTTGGACGTTCTTATACCCAAGGTCATCTAAAAAAATAGAAAGCGGGATCGTGCCTGCGCTCGAATTCCGCATTCCTGGTGCGCTGACATCATAGAACGCAAAGAAGTCGCCGCTGGCCGCCGTAGCTGAAGACAGCCCGCCAGCACTGAAGTCGAGCGAAACATCATTCGCATCGACCAAGATGCCCGCACCCTCACCGACATTGAGCGTGATTGCATCGGACCCGGTTGATGTCAGGCCGAGGCCAGCCGTGACTGAAGTGACGGTGCCCTTGTACGGCCAAGTGGAGACCTGCGCCTTCCGCAGTCCATTGTTCGGGGTCGCGTCCGCGTCCGCAAGCAGAATCCAGTCGCCCGAGGCAACCGATACGGCATCCGTCGCGTCGGTGATGAGATTCGACGCATCGTAGTCAATGGAAATCGTGCGCGACGTTCCTGAGCCCGTGACAGCGATTCCAGTGCCCGCGCTGATCGTATTGATGAGCGAAGTGTTCTGAAAAACAGTGATGGGCACTTGGTTAAACGCGATCTTGCTTTGAACACCAGAATCAATAAACACCAACTCGTCCGTAACGACCGGCGTGCCTCCCGTACCGAGTTCGGTAAGATCGACGGCAATAATCGGCACCGTAGCGGTTCCCGTGACGTCAATCAGCGCGCCTGCTGTGATTGAGGTAACGGCCTCGCCGGGCGTCAGGTATGTATTGTCATCCAGAAACACGCTGACCGGAATCGTGTCGAGGATAACCGCCTCGACCGCACCAGTAAGACCGCCATCCGCGACGATGATCGCATCCGAGCCCGTCACGGTGATCGGCGTATTCGGGGCGGAAGTGATGACGTTGGACGATCCCGCAGAATACTTAACTGCAACCGTGCGCGACGTACCTGAACCCGTTACATCGATTCCTGATCCCGCCGTAATCGTCTCGAGAAGCGAGGTATTCTGAAACACCGAGATCGGGATACCCGAGGCGATGTCGGTGAAGTGCCCGCCGCCGTCTGGCGAATAAAAGACCAGCTTGTCACTGCCAGCGAAGTCGCGGTCGGAAAGCTCATTGAACGCAAGCGAGATTGTGCGCGACGCCGTCAGATCGCCGCCACCGTCGAGGCCGGAGTCCGTTGAGATTGAGACGGCCGCGTGGTCGATGTGACGGTTCGCTTCGTAATTGAGCAAGGCGTTGTGGTTGATGTCGCCTTCATATTGCGTCACCGCACCGGACGGGACATCCGAAGACGAAATGCCAAGGCCCTTGAGTGTGTTAACGACCGTAATCTGCGTCTTCCCACTACTGACGGCGGGCAGAAGCCAGACGGTAAAATCCGTGCCCATGATGTCGTGGCACTGGACAATACGGCCCCGCATTCCTGCCCGGCCACGAAGCGACCGCGAATTGAGTGGGTCGTAGCCGACGAAGACGTCTTGATCGAGCGCGATAGGGTCGCCTGGCTCCAGATGCGGATGCGGTACAGCGGCGCGCAGACGCATTTGAATACAGCCGGTCGCGAACAGCGCGATCATTCGGTCACCAATGCGGTCGGCCAGAGCCGCCGTGTCGATCCATTGCGCGATCGAATCGTCGAGCATTTGCTTGCCGAGCGTGCCGCGCAGTCCGAAGTTGTCGAGCACCGTCGTAGGCGCACTTGTCTCGCGTTCGCCCGCGTACTCGCCGTCGGCCCATCCATACGGCACGCCGAACTGCGTGATGCGGCGTTCAAAGCCCGCCGTCACGGCTGTCACCTCTACCTCGTCGCGCTCAAATGCGACGAGCGGCGCCTCGATGAACGTCGGGTCGGTCGCATCGACAATGCGCTGGACCTTGAACCGACCCTGCGAGGAAATAAGCGCCGATCCATCAAGGAACGTCAGCTCGCGCAGAACGTCGATGGCTTCGATGCTTTTGTCGATGGTCTTGGCGACGGTGGTGGTATTGTCCTGGATACCGGCACCGCGATAGCGAGTCGCTAGACCAACGTGCGTGTTCAGTACGCTGTTGTAGGTCGCCTGAAGCGTTGTGCCATCGAAGACGATGGGGCTCCGCGCGTTCCCGCTCTCGGGCGGAATCGTAGCGAGGGCATACTGGAGCGACGACACGCAATCAACGGCAATCCCGGTCGCGCTCGGGCTATAGCCAGCGACGATATAGTCGTCGATGTGAAGCCAATCCTGCCGCGCTAGATCGGGATGGCCGACCCAAATCCGAAACTCGGTCTTATTCAGCGCCGAACTGGCGAACAGTTCTTCTGCCCAAGAGCGATAATCGCGCACACCGTCACGAGCAAGAAATACCTTGAGTTGGGGAATCTCCGACTGGCTGGTCACCGGGTCGATAGCATAGGCAGTCTCGCCAAAATCAACCAAGCCGTCGAGAACCTCGCGCTCCACCTCAATGAGCCCGACGCGGAAAAGACGCGGGGTGTGACGGCCACCCGTGGAGGCGTCCAGCTCAACCTTGACGTCATACGCCTGCAACCGAGAAACACCACTCAGGTCTGCGCCGTTGTTGGCGTAAATGTCGCCAGCAACTACAGCCGGGTTGGCCGAATTATCTTGCCCGATGACGTCGCCGTCGTAAAAGCGAACCCAGGCGGCGGAATTATTGTCGTAAAGATACCCGCGCACCTCCGAATCATTCGGCGTCGCGTATTGGAGCGTCAACTGAAGGTCGGTATCGGCGCCCGGCGTCTGGCCTAGGTCGAAATCGTTGCCGTCGCCCGTCCACTGAATCGTCGCATCGCTAAACGTGCCGTTATTCGTGATAGAGCAGACCGGGACGCCCGATTGTGCGGTGCTGATTGTGTACTGGAGCGGCGCGGTTGCGAATTCATCATCCAGCACGGTCAAGGTGCGACGGCTGATGACGTGCCCGTTGGATGTGACCTGTGAGGCATTTGCGTCACATCGCCACGCGACATTCCCTGCGTCGGAGCCGTCAGCCTTGATCGCCCATATCATGAGAACCGTGGCCGGTTTGGCATAGTAGTCGATGACGGTGCCACGTTCGATGATGGGCGCGCGAGGGCCAACAACCGGGCCGCGACCGTTTAGCCCAAATGAAAACGAGACATTGCCAGCGGCGCCGTTCTCATCCGCGTCGACAATATCAGCCGCAAGCTGGCGAAGATTCCAAACCTGCTCGCCGCCTTCGTCCGTGATATTGACCAGTTGGAAAATGGCCGCGTAGAAGCGTGCAACCTCTACCGGCGAGCCGCCATCTCGTCGCGGATCCAGGTAGGCGGTGGCCCCGAGTATTTCGTCTTCCGGTGCCGTCGTGGCCTCACTCCACTCGATCAGCGCAACATTCAGCGGGGATGAAAGCGGGGCCGTGAGCGCAGTAATGTCCGCGCCCGCATTTTGTGTCGTGTTTTCAAGGATTGTCGTTAGACCCGAGCCCTGTAGTTGTACCCATTCAACCGTAGGGGTAAGGCCCGTGAGCGAATCGGCAGTCAGCCAATCGCTATAATGATCGCGAATGTCGGTCGCGGCTGTCGTGAGGGTTTCGAGAATCGGGCGCGCCTTGGTCGGTACGCCCTCCAGGTATTGCCGGAGCGCATCGGTAACGCCGTGTCTCACAGTGCCCTCATCTGCGCCATGGTTTTGAGTCCCCTTGCGATTTTGACGTCCGACATTGCCACAACTGAGTGATGGGTTGTGCCCGACGAACCCCGCGATCCGATGTATAGACGCTCTGCGGCCCATGCCGCCGGAATCGTCGCCGTCGTGCTAGATGCCGCGCCCACATCAATAGCGCCGCTATTGATTGACTGGGAAATCTGGACGTTGCCGTTGGCGTCCAATGTCGCAAGCAATTCGACGAGATCGTTAAAATTGGGCGTGGTAAGGTTGTTGCCGTTGGCGCTATTAACCGTAGTGCCATTATCAAACGTGACCGAATACTTCGCGACCGATGTGTCACGGGAAACAATTAGGCGAGGGTCGGCCGTCGCCGTCGCTGATCCAATATGAATGAGCGTTTTATTGCTTGCCGTGATTGAACCGCGTTCGTCGAAACGAAGATAGACCGTCATTTCCTGCGGCGGATGGGGGAACGGCGCATAGAAAACGTCCTTCTGATGCGTGGCTCCCTCATCGACCACGGACAGCAGAGGCACCTTATCATCAAAAACCATTAGCCGGTAAATATCAAACGACCCCGTTTGCCCATTGTTGGCGGCGGGAAAGATGCGTAGCTCGTTCGTGTTGCCCGTCGCAACGGCCTCGGTATAGGCTTGAATCTGATAGTATCCACTCCCGAGTGTCCGCACACCGATGAGGGTCCCAACCTGCGCGCTGACCGATGGGCCGGACGCGCCCCAGCTTTGAATGCGGAGGTGAATGCGATCCGTGGCGGCTGTCGTGTCGTACAGTTGGAAATCCTGCGACCCATTGGGCGCGGAGTTTTTGGCCACAATCCAACTCACGCTCACCGTGCTAGTTGTCGGATTGATTGTCCGATAGATATAGGTCGAAGAACCGCCCGATGTTGTCGCTACCGTGTACGCGGTCGTCCCTTCGGCGGGATCCGCAACGCTTCCCGTCACGGTAATGGTGCCGCTCGTAGTCCAGGCCGAAAGATCGTCTTCCGTGTTCAGGTTGGTACGTTCGCCCTCAATGAGCAGAAACGGCTCCCGAATATTGTCCGAGTCGGTGTCGTGCCACATCAAGGACGGCACATTAGCGTCGGTGTTTCGTAGATTGCCGTCTCGGCCATAGGACCGCGCGGTGCCCGAGCGTGTGTGCGTCTCGGCGCTTGCGTCCTCGTCTGCCGTCGTCTGCCACACGAGAGTACCGTGACGCGCTAGGCAGTTGCCGCCAGCAAAGAAAAGCAGGTCGCTCATTAGACGCGCACGGGTTGGAGTTCGGAAAGTGAGATGGTCAGATCGCGTCCGGTGCGGTTGGTATACGGAGCGCCAAACGAGGTCGGCGGTGCGTACCCAAGCCAACTGTTCTCGCCATAATTGCTATCGGCAACGTACCAAAGCGGCGAACCGCTCCAGAACTGCAACATCGAACGCCTAGCCGTCTCCCATTCTGCGTCATTCTTGACCATGATTCGCAGATCCGCCGAGCGGCCAGTATCAGAAAACGGCCCCGGCATTCCCAGCCGAATATCCTGCCGGTCCAGGTATCGCGCTTCATCGTCCCACGGTAGCGGCACAATGGTCGGACTGTAAGAGCGGCCGAGCCAGAGCCCGCCGATGGTTGGCTTTACGCCTGCGCCCATTGCGCCAATCGTGACGCGCCAAAATTTCCCGGCGGTCAGATTGAACGGCAAAAGAATGGCGCCTTCTTGAGTTTTTACGGGATGGCCCGACCGCAAACCGTTGGCGCGATAGACAGAACTGGGCACCGTGAAGCTGGTATCGTCGGAGGTCGTGTAAGCCGCCTCCTGCGATGACGAGACCGTGATAGTCGCACCGCTGAGACCAGAGTTGCGATCAATAACGAGCATATTAGCCGAACGCACGCGGTCACAAGCCACGTCAATATGTACCTCGGTATTCGAAGACAATGGCGTCCAATAATCGCGAGCGTGACGTCGGGCATTCGCGATGCGGAAAACCTCGTAGCCCGTAACCGCGCCACCGCTGGCCGTAACCGTATGCGACGGGTATTGCCGGGTATTGTAGAGGTTATCAGTCAGGAGATAAGTACTCATGCGACCCTAGCCACGCGGCGATAGGTGACCGCCCGGTTCTGCTCGACCGTGATGTCAGAAACAAGCTGAGACATGGCGGGACCGTAGAGATTGACCACGACGGGCGAGGCGGATGGCATGGCCCCACTGAATTCGGCCATCGGTGCGGCCCCAGCCTTCGGAAAGAGCCCCAACTTATCAAACAATCCCAGCCCACGGCTTGCGCCGCTAATGAAATTGGTGACGGGCGAAAGGAACGAGAACATTCCGGCTATACCGGCAATGCCTCCAAGGATGCCCCGAAATGTGCTCAACTGTTGTCGCAGACTAATCTGCTCCTTGAGTGCGCCGTTGAGCATTTCTTGGTGCGAAATCTCTCTAAAGACTTCTTCGGTATAAGCCTGAATGGCGTTTTTCTGTCCATGCACCGCTGACGTCAGATCTGGCAAAAAATTGCGGCGCTCCTCTTCGGCTCGCGCAATGATCGCAGATGCGGTTCCATAGTCGTTGAGTGCGCCCGTCAGCGGATTGATCGCCTCCTCAAGTTTTGTGACTTCCTCGCCACCTTGGCGGAATCCTTCGAAGAATTCGCCAATGCTAGTTTTTAGGATTTCGATTTCCTCGTCTAACTCGAGACCAAAGCCAAGGATATTGATGGGTTCTGCCGGTCGTCGTAGTCGTTGCATTGCCTCATCGACTTTGTCCACTGCCACTACAAAACCTTCCAAATAAATGGGGTCCGCTTGACTGTTAAGATATGCAAACCCCGAAGCCACTTTCTCCGTCTCAATGCCCGAGACAGTCGTACTCAACGCAAGCATTGAATTTGTATAATCAATTAAGGCGGCACGCCCATTTCCACTTATCAAATTAGTGAACGTGCTGACGCCTCCTTCCAGGTATTCAAATAGACTTCTAACCCGCACACTTTCGTCGCCTTGTTGTGCAAGTGCGTCTTTGAGATCGACGAGACTCGTTTTCAACCTTGCAAAAGCCATCCCGCTCGAATCAACGGAGACACTCATGGCATCAGCGGCTACGCGCGCCTGCCGCATTGCTTCGTTGGTAAAAGCCTGCGCCTTCTCTTGATCCGTCAATTCCTTGACCGATTTGTTCAAAGAGATCGCATAGGCAAGATTGGCTTGCTCGATGTCAACCATGATTCCCAGGTTGTCGAGAATCAATTTCGATTGACGGCTGATACCTATATTCAGCGAGTTCAATGCGAAAGCCGCGTCCAACCCCAACGCCCGGCCCAGTTTTTGAGCCACTGCCGCCATATCGGCAAACTGCGAAATATTCTTAGCCGACCCAAGCGTCAGGGAGATATTGGCCTGCGTCATCAAGTCATAGCTTGAGACCATGCCATTAGTCGCTTCGCGCAGACGTTGGAGTGCTACATCTTGGTCACCCACTCGCGCAGTGAATGCGGTGGAGACGTCGTTTACTTGTAGGCCGCGCGTTGCGATTTGATCGAGGGCCTGGGCAACTTGTTTCGCTGTGTCGTAGTAAGCGAGGCCCGTCAAAGCCAAACTTTTGACGGTCTGTCCGGTAATATTACCAAGCCTGCGCTGGCCCTGCTCTGCTTCATTCTGAGCCTGCTGTAATCCGACACTGAAGTTGCGCTTATCCAGTGACAGAATGACGGCAAGCTGGGCGATGGTCGCCATTACTTACGGCCCCGATGCCGCGCGACGAGTTGTGCGTCCATTTCCGCCTCTTGCCGTTGTTCGTGTTCGATCTTGTAGACCAGCGCCCACTCGGAGAATTCGCGGTGGCTCATGCGCTCTTCCAGCTCCCCGACCGTCATCTTGAGGTCCCGCGCGAGCCTAAACCGAAACGCGCGCTCGGGGTGGGTCCTCAGTTTTTTTCCAGTTCGTCGACTTCTGCGGCCGTCATTGCGGCCAACTCAATCGCCGCGTTGACCAAATCTTCCGTCAAATGACTCGGAATGTTGCCGACATCATCGTCGGCCTTGAACAAGGGCTTGCCATTCAGGTAGCACGTTGCGCGAAGAATGGCGGCTCTGAAGCCTTGTCCATTCATTGCGGCCTCTTGTAGCTCGTCCTTCCCGCGAGTGGTGAGGCCGCGCACCGTCACGACCTCACCACCTACGGAAATTTCGCGCTCAGGGACCGACGCCTTGAATAGGAAATCCCTTGCGCTACTCATTAACCCTCAGCCCGCACGAAGCCCGTTTCGGCCGCAAGGGCGAAATCCACCGAGCAAATCGCCTTGTCACCGACTTCACCCGAGAACCGCTCGTAGTTCTCAATGTTCATGGTGGCGGTGAAGCTGGGGTTCGTGGCGCTCACGGTATCGCCATTCGGAATGATAACGACCACAAATCCGTCCGCATCGGACAATAGCCCCGAAATGGTGTCATCGACGCCGTTAGCACCATAATCCTGCCAGAACTGCGCGGTCACGGAACCAGTCTGGAGCCCCGCCTCAAAAAAGCGCCAGTTATCACCGTGCGCGGTGGCTTCCTGCTGTTCAACGCCCTCGGTGAACGTGAGACCGCGAAGGGACGACGACAGATTCACGCCGTTTACGGTGATATGGATGTTTTTGTAGATCATGTCTGTTCCTCAACAATGAAGGGGATGGAAATGTTGACTTGCAACCAGTGGGTATCTCCTTCAATCGCCGTCGGGCCACTGGCCGCATAGCAGGTAACACTTCCCGAGGCAAAACGGGTGAACAAGTCGCGCACGGTATCGGCGTATGCGTTGAGGACGCCATATCCGAGACCCGGCCGTGCAAAGAGTTGCACGACGAGGACTCCGACAACTGTATTGATGCCCGTCGATCCGTGCGTTTCCATCACGGACTCGCCCCACACAACCGTCGGACGCATCCAAGAGTCGTCGGGGTCAAAATCAATACCGGGCCAAGCTACGTTATCGGCCGAGGTCCATCCCGCGTCAATTTCGGTGACGTTGTTCGCTATACGCGAAAAAAGCACCCCTTCGGCGGTCTGCATGGCGCTAGCCATTGGTCAGCCTGCCACCAATGCGCTGGACCCAATCTCTCAGTTCAGCAATCGTCACAGAAACCATGCCGGTCGGCGCTTGCTGGCTGTAACCTTGCTCCAGTCGCTCGATGTACGGCAAGCCGTTGGAAATGTGGAGAGTCTGCCCTTGCCCGAGCCGAAACCCGTTCATGATGGATTTACCGCGCGCCCGCGTGGATGCCCCCGACTTATCCACACTATCAGACGTGGAAAAATCCGGTCTATTGATTGAGGTGTTCCAATTCCCCTTGGCCCGGCCAGTATCCACGGGCGTCCGGTTGGTCACTCGGCCGAGAATTTCCATGCCGATAGCCCGGCCCACCTTGTCCATCTTATCACTGACGACCTTACTGCCGTTTTTGGTAATATCTTTGGCGCTCATCGGCGTACCTGTAGCGTCCAGGTAGCCACGTCATCGCCGGAATATGTGGCAGACGTGGATACGATCTGGTATGCGCTCCCGTCAATCGTGATGCGATCCTTTACCGTCGGCTCGGTAACGCCAAGAGCGGGCACGAGGACCATCAGATCGCCCTGCTTAATGAGTTCGCCCCGCTCGCTGATCTCGTAGCTATCAATGACAACCGATACCGTCGCGGTTGACGTCGTTTGCGAGAGCGATTGCGTGGCTGGGTCAAACGCGCCAGCCGACGTGTATGTGATAGTCGCCTCAGTCCCGAAGGTCGAGGCGAGCGTTTTAGCAAGAGACCGGAATGGTGAGTCTAGGACAGCCATTAGTAGGAGGTCCCCATCCGCACCGTATTTGATGCAGTCTCAAGAACGGGCCGGAGAAGCCGTCGCACGTTTGCCGGAAGTTGGCCCGCCTTGAATGACGGATCCCGCGACATATCCAGCGACCCGACTTTGGCCGTGTCGAACTGCTCAAGCCCGGTGTCCAAAAGCGGCACCGTGCCTGAGTCGTCATCCGTAAGATACTGAAGGGCAAGCTCACAAGTCGCCTGCCGCACGATTACGGGAATCGCGTCTTCCGCGAATTCCTCGCCGTCGTCATCCGTTGCCCAAAAGCGCGGCCACTTGAGCGCCTGGCCCTCGGTGACTTTTGTTCCTTGGTATTTCTCTTGATCTAGGCGGCGCGTCGCCTGAATCAGAGCGCGCGCCTTATCGTCTGCGTCCTCGCCAGTCCAAGCTGAGGAGCCGATTCTTTCGTCGAAATATGTATCCGCGTCCGCCACCGTGATGTACGAGTTGGACGTCGTGCCCTGAACTGTTGCAATGAGTGTCGGCATGGTGGCTCCGTATGGGGGGTGAGGGCCGAAGCCCCCACCCCCGCGTTACGAAAAACCCTTAGCGGGTCTTCAGGATAGCGCCGGGCAGGAGCTTGTTGCTCGCCACCACGGTGTCCCAGTTCGTCGCCGTAGCAAGCGCGCCGTCGGTCGGGTTGGCACCGCCGTTCGCGGTATCCCACTGACAGCCACGGAGCGAGACGGTGTACGCGCCCTCGCCCTGCATACGGTAAACGAGGTTTTCAAGGCCGGTGACAAGCTCAGTCACGACCGTCGGCGGCTCGCTGACCTTGATGGTCGCCGCGTTCGAGAACAGAAGGAGCGAGCTATAGGCATCGATGCCAGCCGACACGCCATCAACCTCGACCAGCGAGGCGGAGTCGGTCACCAGCACCGGACGGCCGAGCGTCGCGGGCGTACCCTCCATGATGGACAGCCCGTTCGCGCGATACACGGCGTCGGTGATCTGATCCTTCAGGAGGTCGTAGTAGACCTTCGAGTGCATCACGATGCACGCAATGTTCTGCGCCGCATCGCCCTGCTTCGCCATCGCATCGACCAGACCCTCGGTCGTGATGGTCGCGGCAGTGTCGTCCTCCTCAAGCGCGGCCACGCTGTCCAGCTTGGCCTCAAGCGACATGAGAGCGGCCTCCAGCATCGCCTGCGGAATAGCCTTGCCGATCTGCTGACCGACAACGAACGACAGCATTTCCTGGTCCTGACCGATCTTGCGCCACGCATCGAGCGTATTGGCGACCGGGCCGACCTTGTAGTTGCGCTTCACGCCGATGAAATCATCGGACGTCGGCGCAAGATCCGTCGCGGCAGAGACCGAGGTCGTGTCCCGACGGGTCACGAGCGACGGGACGAGATCCATGAACGACTCCTGGAAGTAGTCGCCGCGATGGAAAGAGTCGATAAGCCGAATGGCACCGCCGGACGCGGTGTTAAAGCCCTCGACGAACTGCTGGATGGTCTCGACGAATCCGCCGTGAACCTGCTCCTGGTAAATCTTGAAGTCTGATGCCTTACCGATAGCCATTGTGAGTGAACCTCATGGTTTCACCCGGTCGGCAACGCCTTGTATGCATCAAGTCCGTGATCGGCGATGAATTTAGCGTGCGCGGCCGGGTTGGTTTTTGAATTGCCCAGATCCGCCTTAGTGCGGACCTGCCCGGCGCGACCCGCGCCACCACGACTGACGGCTCCACCGCCAGACGCAAGAGAGGGCTGGAAGCCCCAGTCCCAGTCCTCGCCCGCCGCCTTCATCTGCGAAACGAGAGTCGGGATGTCCGTGGGCTCACCATCAAGCCCGGTTGCAACCGCCCTGAAGTTGCCATCCTCAGCAACGACAGAGACGCGCTTCATAACATGGGGGAGCATGGCGGTTACTCGCGCCCCCGCATCCGCCAGAGCCGCCGTAGCCGCGCCCTCGCCGATGTGATGCTCATGTTGCTTGGCAAGCTCCGCGTATCGCTGTGCCACGGCTTCACGTTCCCGCTTTTCTGCTTCGAGAAGTTTTGAATGCCGCACCTCAAGATCGGTCTTGAGTCTGTCCCAGTCACCGGCCGCCCTGGCTTCCTTCTCATGCACCGCATCGCGGAGCTTGCGGAGTTCTTCCAGTTCGGCACGGTCGAAATCGTCCGGCACAGTCTCCAACCTTTCCCGTAGGCGCTGATTCTTACCTCTGAGGTCTTCGTTGACACGCTTCAGAGCCGTGTCGTCGTAACCCTCCACGCGGAGACGGAAAACGTCACCGTTCGCCTCGTAGTGTTCGTGCAGATCCTCCGGCACTTCTGCCAGATCATTGACCACCGCCTGCAAAGCCATCAAATCGCCTCCCGCGAAGTTCCGGCCCGGAACATGATGGATCGGTCATGCCGAAAATCATTGCGGCCCCAGCCTCGCGGTATAGGACTTCCCTTACCGACGATAAAAAAGCCGCCAGTCGCGCGCGGCGATTTCATTGGCGGCTATCTCATACGGGTGGTTTTCGTAGCCATAAATGATGAGGTAGCGTGAATACCACCCGTTGCGTGGCTGGAGGTAGTGCTGATATTCGTGGACGATTGTCGAGATCGCATCTCGCATCGTCCGACATTGTGCCAAGTTGAGCGAAATTTCCTCGGTCGAATCCTCAAACTCACCCATCACCGACGCCGTGCGGTCATGGTAGATCACGAGGTCCGGCAATGTCTCGGCGTAGCTACTCAAACCATAATGCGCGCAAATATCCGCGAACGCCTGGTGCAGTTCGTGAAATCTGTCGTAACTCAGCCGCATTGGCCGCTGGCCATATGCCACACCAAACTGAGCGCCACGCGCGGCGGCACCTTGAGGCCCGAGCGGAGCTTTACCTGATCTGCATACACGGCCACGGTCTTTGCGCTGATGCCCAGCACTTTTCCACACGCCGCGTAGGTCATGCCCTCGCCGCCGACCAGTTTGATGACTTGGCGTTGGCGGAGCGTGAACTCAGTCATCCTCGTCATCCTCCAATTCCTCTAGGAGTAGCTGGAGCAACTGGTAAGCATCGTCTGGCTTGAAGATTCGCGTGCGCCACAACCTCCGCTCCAACTCGCCCGCCATGTCCCACGCTACAATCTGAGGCGCACCGGCACGAATCAGCCCGGCGTGATAACTGCCGACGATATTGGCAATGTCTAGCGCCCGCGCCTGCATCTGCTCGTTCCAATGAATGTCGCCCGGCTCCCTCATTGTTGCGTCACAATTTCGGCAACGACGTGGCCGCGCGTGCATCGCCAGATCAAACCCTTTCCGGTCAGGAACGGCAAAGCAACCGCGTTGCAATTCGGTTCGCGGCACACCTCAGTTTTCATATCGGCAAATCCTCGATGCGGACAATTGAATTATCCTTTGCGATCATGTCGCGAAAGGTAATCTTGCCGCGTCGGAATAGATCCGCGCGGGTCGCGCCGATGATGTCATTTTGCTCGCTGGGTCCGAGCTTACGAAACCAGTCCTCGTAAGTCTGGCTCGCCGGTACGGGGCCACCAGCCGACGCGCGGGTCGCTGGCGGTGGTGGTTCAAGGCCGAGCCCCTTCCAATCGACGACGGGGATTAGCTGGCTCCGGCAGTTGAAGTGCAACGGCGGACGTTGAATGCCTGGATCGTCGAGACTCCAGACCGTGCCATCCCACCGCGCGCAGATCGGCGTGGTTCGTGAGTCGAGCGTCGCGGAGAACTGTACGCCTTCCAGCACATCGGCGTTTTCACGATAAACCTCCTCGTGCGCGACGTTGCTGATGTGATTGATCGCCGTGCGTGCGATGCCCTCCGCCTGGGCCGTGGCCACTCGCAATACGCCGCCGACGAAGCGCCCGCCGCCGATAGGGCGACCACGGACACGTCTCACGATGTCTCCCAGTGTTTCAGATTGTGCCATGCCGATTTGGATTTGCTGACGCACCGCATTGATGGTTGAGGTGCGGTGCCGCGTAACCCAGTCAGTAAATAGCTCGCCGTGGAATGGGTCTTCCCGTAGGATTGTGCGGAAATATTGAACGCCGATACCGCGCTTCAAGGAAACAGCTACCTCACCGATGTTCTTTTGAAGCGAACTTGCGGCCCACGTCGCTTGTTGGGCGCCAATCTGCGCCACGCTGGTCTTCAACGCCGCGCTGAGTTCTGGATATTGGGTATCGGCCACCGCTGAAATCTCGTCAAGCAACTTCTGCGTGCGCGCTCGACGATAACGTGCGGCCGACACAGCGGTCGGGTCCGCTCGCGCTATTTCCGCGACAATGGCGTCGATCAACCCACGCACCCGCCCGCGCATCTCTTTCGCTACGCCGTTCGACAACCGGCGAAGCGTGACGAGATTGCGGACGGCGTCTTCGATTGGGTCAGACATCAGCCGAGGAGGCGCGGTTCGGGCACCTCAAGATTTGCCAGCGCGACCTCGGCATCGAACTGATCGGTCAGGATCTCACCCCTCTGCATAATCGCCCACATCTCCGTAAGCGGCAGTCGGCCAGCTTCCACCTGCGCCAGTAGCGCGAGCAACATGGCGGGCTCAATCTCCTGGTTTCGGTAATCCTTATTAACCGAGAGATACATCTGCTCCTCGCCGATGTAATCTGCGTGAATTGCCAGAGCCTCGTTGAGCGCGTCCTCGATCTGGCCCGCCATGACGGCCAGCATGGAGTCGCTGTCGGCTTTGTCGATAGCTTTGGCCTGCGCCGTTTCGGCGGCCCTGGATTCGCGGACAAGCATCTGGAGCCCCAGAGCGGCCATGCGGCCCTCAATATCGCGTAGCTCTTGAGCTGATGCCGCAAGCGAATTGCCGGACGCTTCCAGCAGTGTGGCCGATGCGCCGGAATCCTCAAGGAACAGCGCCCGGTTGGCTCCCCACTCGATTCCGCTCAGGCTTGCGCCGGAGATCACCGGCATGGGCGAGCCTGCAAACTTCAACGCGAAACGGTGATCGGAACGGACTTGGTAGTGGTCGACGTTCTCATAAGCCAAGTCCATCAACGGCGGCACGGACTCAAAAGCGCCCGTCCGGTTCGCATACACCGGCACGACGGGAATGTACCCAAGCGACGTCTGGCCCTCGTCGACCAGCATCCACTGACCTTTCTTCTTATCGCTGACGAATTCGTATTCCGCGAAAGCGCCTGGAGTCAGCACGCGAATCGTGTCGATGTACGAGGTTCCGAACGCGCCATCGGCCACGGCTCGCGCCGCGCGATACACGAACATCGTCAGCACGGGCCGTCCGTCCATGATCTCGTAACGCCAATTGATCGCGTCCGACTTTGGGATGCTGACCCAATAGGGCCGCAGTCCCCGGATGCGCTCCTCGGCACGCGACGCCGGAGCGTTCTCGCCGCTGACGCGAGGGTACTCGACCAGAATCCACGAATGCCCATCCACGAGGGCGTCGAGCGCGCTGTCCCGTGCAAAGCTGGCAAGCGAACGCCCGGCTAGGTCAATATTCTGCGCGTGATCCCACAGTGCCTCGGATACGCCATCCTCGAAGACCGGGTCCTTGCGGAAGATCATTCCCGCGAGGCCATGCACCGTCCTCTGCATTGCGGGAAACAGCGTCGCGCGGTTCAGGCGTGCGTCATATTCGTCGTCTTGTTCGGTCGGTCCTTGCGGCAGATACTCGCGGGCGGCGGACCGCATGGTCTTGGTGCCGCCGTAGACATCGCGCACGAACGAGACGTCCGGCATCTGCGCCGTGTACGACGCGGACATGAAATCGGGACTGTCGGGGTCATTCGCCGCGCCGCCAAAGTCGTAATACCTGGCGCTCTCGGTTTTGATGATTGCGTCCTTGAGACGCGAGGAGATTGGCATTTCAGATTATCCTGAAGTGAGTGGTGGAGACGTTACGGTTTACCAGCGCGTTGAATTCTTCCCACAGCAGGTAACCGAGTGCGTCGGTGATGTGGTCGAGTCCGAGGCCCTTGTCGATTTGACTCGTGCCGTCCTTGTAGGTCTGGCCCTCTAGAGCGCGGATTAGCGTTTGCGCGCGAGGGTGAATTTTCATGCGCGTGCGGCCCTCAGCATTCAGTAGGAGCGCCTGCACGTTGTTTACGCGGTCGACGATAAGCGGGGCCTGGCTTGGCGCTTTTACGACGAAGCCCGCCCGCTTTAGGATTGTGAAATCGGTCTGCCCAACCGGCGCGGAGGTTTTCCTAGCCTTACCCGATGGGTCCGGGCAGACGATGATGCGGCGGTTCGGATATCGGCGCAGAAGCTCGGCCGCGACTTCCTCGGTGTTCGAGCTAGCGATCTCCAAGGCGTCGAGGACGTGGCATTCGTCACCGACACGCACCGCGATGACCGTCGACATCGGGTTCACGTTGAAGTCCTGGCCGACCAGAATCTCGCCGCCAGTATCCGCCACATTTCCGTCGACGTGGAGCTGGCGGTCGAAGTTGGAATAGACCCGGCCCTGTAGCGTCTCAAAAGCCGCCTCGTATTCCTGCCGGAAGATGCGCGGGTCAAGATCACTACGAGCGGCGTCGATTTCCTCCGGTGGTACGATGCCAGCCTGAGCGGTGGTGAACTGCCACGAGCGCCAGTCAGGGTCGTCGCCCTGGCCTCGCACGAAGACGTCATATGCCCAGTTGAATCCGGCGGGCGTCGATGTGAATAACGCGCGCCCTCGTCGGTCGGCCAAAGCGGGCCGAAGGACGTCCCATGCATACGGGTCGATCCATGCGAACTCGTCGAGCGCGACGAAGTCGAGCCCTGGACCGCGTAGCCGGTCTGGATCGTCTGCGCCCTTGAGGGCGATCGTGGAACCGTTCACGAATTGCATTTCGAGTTGCGATTCATTGGGCGAACGCGCGAGGTGCGCGTCGGCGACCATGCTCTTGAGCGTCGTCCAAGCAATATCCCTCGCCATGCGATAGGTCGGCGCAACGTACCAACAGCGCCGCTCCGGTGCCTCGCTGGCGGTCAGGTAGAGTTCCAAGCACGTCCCGAAGGTTTTGCCCGAACGTCGCCCAGCGATCACGCATCGGAAACGCGCGGGGTCGCCAAAGATGTCCGCCTGGAGCGGCCGGAGCGCAAATTCCAACTTCACAGTTCGCGGCGCACAACAATGCTCGGGATTCCCTGATGTTCAATCTGCCGAGAATCGCTCCATCCCATGTTTTTCAACGCGAAGATCGCCCCGGTAGCCTTTGCGCCGGTCTGGAGCTGGCGTTCGTAGCCATTTTCCACATGGAGACGCGCCCTTTTTACAATGTGAGAAAACCCCTCGCGCTTCTCGTAGTCGTAAAACGAACGCCGATCAGCGAAACCAAGCGCCAACGCCAAACCCGTGACCGTCGGGAATTCCTTTCGGTCACGCACTTCGGCGAAGTACGCCTCTGCCTTCTCCTCGAATTCTTCCGGTGTCGCAATGATCGGCGGTCGTCCGTTCTCCACGATCTCTCCGCGTTGAAATGGTGGCGATATAAACGTCGCGATATAACGTCAAGAGGTCAAAAAAAACGCCCCCCGCTTTGGGAGACGTTTCTTTTATGGGTTAGGCCATTGCCCGGATTGGCCCAACTTTTTTCAGCTAACCCCTTAACAAGCAACTTCTCGACTTTCGTGTGCCACCTGCCGGAGTGCGATTTCGGCCTCGCTTGTAATCGTCATCGCGTCGCGCTCTCGCTTCGAGATCGTCATGGGGTGGACCCCCAACCGCGCGGCCAATTCCTTCTGGGTGAGACCGGCCCGCTCGCGTTGTTGCCGGTATTCATTCCCCAACATGATTTGCTTTCTCCTTTTTCATCATTTCGACGGCCCCGTAGGCGGCGGCAGAAATCTTTGCCAAATAAAGACGGGTTTCCCTATTGAACTTCGGAAACTCAGTAACAACACGCGCAAACATGGTCGTCGTCCACTCGGTCAGAGGAATTCTATCTTTCAGATCGTGACACGATTGGCAACATGGCACGGTCTCAGTGCCCCCAAACTGCTTAGGTATGGGGAAGTGATCGCCATGGGAATCCTTGGAAGTGGAAAACACACAGTCGCAGTAAAAACAATCCAAATACACTTTTCCCTTGCTTGCACGACGGGTTTCTCTGCGACTTATCATCCGGCCCTCACCAACTGAAAGAACACCATCGCGACCGCCGCCCACGCGGTCACCATCACCAGCCGCGCAATCGTCCGGTCACTCATCTCCTGCCTCCTCGTAGCTATTGAGGAACTCCATTGCATTCTGTAGCGTTTCCATCGTGGTGGTATCCCATTCCTCGCGGCCCGTTTCCCTCATCAACTTCGCCAGACGGCGCGCCAGAACTTCAATCCAAAGCATCGCGTCTGCTTCCCATGGTGAGCGGCTCATGCGTTCTCTTCTTCGAGTTGCATTCCACAGAACTCCATGACGTTGCGGCCGGAGCGCCAGTAGAAAATCGCGTGCGGCGTAGGGTAATCTTGGACTTTGGACCACGAAGCCCATTCTTGCGCTGTCTCAATGTCTAACCAGAAATAGTCGCTGGATTCTTCGCCCGGCAACTGGTCCTCCGCGACGAGCCCCGCGTGGTAGGTGTTTTGCGCGAATACCCAAGCGCCGTTCTCACCGTGCATTTCAATATTGCCGCTCATACTCACCCGTCTCCTTTGATCCAGTCGGTTTGCGCGTCGATATATTGGCGGATGATCGTGACTCGCTCTTGGTAAGTGGCCTCCATCCATTCTTCGTCCATGCCACTGAAGTACATTCCTGCGAATCCTCCGCAATCATGCCGGTCTTGCGGGTCAAGCGCGTCTTGGATGTCAAAAAGGTGCCCATGGAAATCCGGCGCATCGAAATCCGTCTTTGCCATCGCTTCGATTGAGTTGTTCACGCTTCACCTCGTTCAGCGATGATCTGAGAATGCGCCTTTGCCATCATCTCCAGTGCCGTTTGCATTGATTCACGCGGGGTACCACCATCGCGCAAATGAATCCTCCAGCAGAGTTCGGAGAACATTTCAAACGTCACCGGGTCCGCGTCTTGCTGGCTGATCTGGCTGGCGGGTGCGTTGTTCATTTTGTGTCTCCTTGGTGGTGGTTGATGCCTAAGTATAACGCTTACCCTTGGGGCACGCAAGGGAATAGTTAGTGATTTTTGAGAAACCGATCGGGACACGCCCGGACATGGTGGAACACGCTCTGAACTACGCGCTCCTGCACTGCTCACAGGTTCGCTTCGGAACGTCTTTCATCTCACTACCTCCACTTCGACGACTTCCCAGACCGTCGCCGCCCTACCGCTACTGGTTTCCCGGCGCTTGCCAGAATCGACGACCAAACCCAACATCACCAGCTCACGTCGTCGCGCGGACACGGTCTGATGCCGCCATCCGGTTGCGGCCTCCAGCTCGTCGTCAGTTGATGGAAAATCGACAAGCCAGTCGTAAATGACTCGACGCTTGGTGCCGACATTAGGGAGCATCGAAACGGCCGCGTCTCGACTCGTGTCGGAATCCGCGACGTGCCCTGGCAGGCCGCCATATGGTTGCGCGTCAAACATGGGAAGCCCGCCGATTTCATTGAGTCTCTCGCTCATACTGTCCCCTTTTCGGATTTGATCGCATATCTGTTCCAATTGGGCCGCGTCTTCCACCAGCACTCCAAAGAGCAAAATCTACGGCGGCTCCAACGTCCCCACGGAGTCGTTGAGGGTTTCGCGTAATAATCCTCGCAGACCTCACATTTTTTCGTGTAATGCTCAATTGATAACTGCGGTCTGGCGCTCACCTGTTCCATCCTTGGCTGATACGGTGAAATTCCGCCATCTGACTTTGGCATTGCTCGAAGTGGAACTCGTAGCGGCTGGCCATGTGCGCGTAATCGTCTGCGCGCATCTTCTCGCTTGCAAACATCAGGGTCATATACAAGGCGATGAGCGCCCACGCATACCGCTTCATGTTCTCCGTCATTCGACCCCCGTTGTTGTCGAATATGCACGAGACGGTCCGAATCGGGCCGACCTCCATCCCCTTCGGTGGCACTCGGACGAACAAACGATGCGATCCCGCCACGATGCGCTTCTCATTCCCTCTGGCCTGCGAAACTCAGCTCCGCAGTTCTTGCATATCTTCACATCTGGAATCTCCGCTACACGCTTATTTTTTGCCACCCGGCGACCCTCCTTTCGTCGTTGTGATTGCCGCGATAAAACTCCTCAACTGCAACATCAAACAGCACCCGCTTCGCCTTGCCGTCGCCCTGGTCGTAGAGAGTTGATGTGTTGTGCAAAGCTCGGAGTCCGATGGGTTGGCCGGGCTTCAACCAGCCAGCCACTTCAGTCGCGCGGCGCTCGACCATTGAGGCGAGTCCCCGAATGGCCGCGTTGATGGCGTCGGGGTTCCGGCCAGTGCCAAGCCATGCGACCAAGATGCTGTTGTTGCGAGATTTCTCGGCGTTATTTAGTACGCGGCGTCCCAAAACCTCGTTCGCGACCTCAAGCAATTCGTTTTTCGTGAAACTACCCCCGATAGTATTTGTGATTTCTGTGTTTTCTTGTGTTTGTTTTTGTCTCGGAGGTGTCTCAGAAGTGTCTCGCTTTGCGTCTCGCGGCGTGTCTCTTTCCTCGGTGTGGAAAACCGCGTAAGTATCATATTTCACAATGCGATAGACTGTGCCGTCGAGTGTCTCGCGCACCGTCTCGATTTGTGTCCTCGCTTTGAGGTCATTTACGAAACGCTCTACGCGCGCAAGCGACCAATGCCAGCGCCTCGCGAGATACCGTAAACTGGCGATGAACTCGCCGCGCTGGAGTACGATGTCGCGACGCTGGTAGGTCTGGTGAGTCGCGTGGGCGCAGAGGTCAAGCCAAGCGTGGAGCCTTGAGGCGGGATCGCGTTTCGATGGAGCGAGATGATGGTCTGGGTCGAAGATTTTCCGCCATGCGGGGATATAACCTTTCATCGAATCTCAACCTTGCACATTCGCAGGACTGCTCTGGCGGTTGCCAATGAGACCATGACAGCTTCAGCCGTGTCGCGAATCGACTTGCCACTCTCGTAAGCGGTGACAATGTCGTAAAGCATCTCGCTGTTCATCTTATAACTGCGACGCCTGGACCAGACGATCGCGCAGTTCGGGTGACAAGTGGCTGAATGCCTTTCGCGGCTGAAGCGATTGCCGCAAACAATGCACCGCCAGAGCGGCGCCTTGGTCAAAGCGTATTCAGCGATTTCATGCCATAGCTGAATGTCGGCGCGCGTCGAGCTGGCGCAATTCCCCGCATAAGTGGGAGTGGCCGTACTGATAACGTCGTCAAATGTCGGGTACTTGGTTTTCCCGTATCGCCTCGCCGCCTTTTCCGCTATGCGGCGATGCTCGTCACTTAGCACGGCGACGCTTCCCGCGTTCACCAGATGCGACCAAGATGTATAGGAGAACCGGGCCCAAAATCATGCCCGCCATGAGACCAAAGCCGAGACCAGCGAAGAAAAGCATCATCGGATCTCCTCAATCTCAAGTTCGAGTTCGGTGAGTTTTTCGTCTGCGGAGTGCAGACAGGACACCAGGGCCGCGTCATAACGCGCGACGGCTTCGCGCAACCGGGCCACGTACACGATGCCGACGAGCGCGGCGATTAGCAAGGTCGCGCGGACCAGCGACTTGGCTAAAAGATTCAGGTCGATCATCGCGCCACCGCCTTGGTCTTGAGCCACGCCAGCAGTTCCGCGCGCTCAAAGCGCAAAACGTGCCCCACGCGAATCGCGGGGATCTCTCCATCCTTCACGCGGCGCGTCAACGTGGCCCTGGAAATGCCAAGCCACTTCTGCACCTCCGCGCTTGTCATCATTTCTGGCAGATCAGTCATCTCGTCGCCCTCGACGGTGGTAAATGTCTTCGATAATTTCTTCGTCTGTCTTGCCCACGAAGCCCGTGCCGAGACAAGTCTCGCAGGGCATTTGTCCGTCTTGGCATCGCGGGCACCCGTCGCCGTCGCAATCGTAGCACGGCGTCGTTCGCATTCCGAGACAGTCGCCGCACGTTTTGGCGAGTCGGTCAAGCATCGACCGGCGCACTTGAGAATAGATCATGGGTCGTTTCTACTGCGGCGCCGAGATTCTTAACTGCTTGACGGTAATACGATTCCTTTAGTTCTACGCCTATAAATCGGCGCCCCATTTCTACGGCGACATATCCTTCTGAGCCGATGCCCGCGAATGGCGAAAGAACGATGTCGTTCTTGTTGGTCCACAGCCTGACCGCGCGCCGAATTACGTCAAGTTGCAGTGGGCAAATGTGGCGTTCATCATCATGTTCGCGCGCACTACGATATTGCAACGTATCTGATGGGTTGATGTCCATCCATATCGGTGATGCGTAATTCTGCCACAGGCTGACGGGAAAACTGTCGTTGGTATTCGTGACGGGGGCAGGGTTGTCTCCCGGCTTTCGCATCGTGACTAAGTAGTCCGCAATGCCCTGCCTGCTCATGCACGCATCCTTCTTGAGTTGCTTATGCAATAGGCCAAGCGCCTTCGTGCGTTGCATGGCCGTAACCGGATCCTTCCAGATGCACACCTCGGAGTGATAGACAAAGCCCGCATTTTCAAACATACGAATAAGAGAACCGCGAAAGTCGCGAATGCCGATCACGCCATCCCGCGCCTTAGATGTAGGCAAGTTCATGCAATGGAACGACAAGAGACGTCCCGGCATGAGCACTCGATACAGTTCGCTTACCAAAAACCCGAAATGCTCCGCGAACTGCTCCGATGTCGCGGAATTGCCCATGTCGCGATCGGTAGCCGAATACGTGTATAAGCTCTCAAACGGCGGGGAAAATACCGAATAATGAACCGACGCCGATTGCATACCACCCACCACATCAACGCAGTCTCCGAGATGCATGGTCCACGGTCCTGCGCCCGTGCTGTCTGTAACGTATTCAGTCGTTACCCGGTGCGCGCCGCGTACCTCCTCGCGTGATAGGTCGCGCATATGCGTAGTCATCTCCTGCACCATTTGCGTAGCATCATGTTCCTTGCGTCGAATGTTCGCCACAACGGCCCCCTCGGTTTCTGCTGTGAAAATGTGAACGCGCACATCGCGGTCCTGGCCGAACCGCCAGCACCGACGCACGGCCTGGTAGTACTGTTCCCACGAATCGGACAGCCCGACGAATGCCACGTTTCGGCAGTGTTGCCAATTCATGCCGTGCCCGGCGATGGATGGCTTGGTAATTAGCACCCGGTACTTCCCGTCGGAGAATCCGAGTAGCGCGTCCTCCTTGTATTCGGGATCATCCGAGCCGCGGACTTCAACAGCGCCGGGAATCATGCGTGCAAGCGCCGACGACTCGTCATTGAGGTTGCACCACACCACCCATTCCTCTGGGGATTCATTGACGTATGCAGCACACTCTGCCGCGCGTTCTTCGATGGTAGACCGACGCGCCGCCAAACGCTCCTGAAGCGTCTGCGCCTCTACCGGAAACAGGAAGCCGTCAGGAGCCGTTTCTGTCCTGATGACGTGATCATGATACGCGATCGGCGGGAGCGTGAATCCACCGTCATCGTATCCGAGGTCTGCCGGATTGCGGAGCATGACCGCCCACGAACAGAGCCACCGCCAGAAATCCGACTGCGCGTGCCCCTTGAGCCGCCAGTTCTGCGTAGAGCCCCCGTCGTGAACGAAAAACATAGATAACATTTCGGTCATGCTCATGACTCCGAGGAATTCTGAATGGTTGCCCATTTCAGTGAAGTCGTTCGGAGCTGGAGTTGCGGTACACGCTAACCGAAACGGCGTATTAGCAAAAGAATCGATGATCCTCGACCGATACTTGCCGTCCTTGTGTTTGATAATGGACGATTCATCAAGCACGACGCCATGCCATGCAGATGGCTCAAAATGCTCAAGCATTTCGTAATTGGTGATATATATGCCATCGCCCCTTGGTTGTTCGCGCACGTATTGAACCTCAATCCCGAATTTCTCGGCCTCCCTTACAGTCTGATGCGAGACAGCCAACGGTGCCAAAATGAGCACCCGTCCAGGTACATAATGCGCCCAAACCAACTGCATCGCCGTCTTTCCCATGCCGCAATCTGCGAATACGGCGGCTCGCCCTCGCCGCAAAGCCCACCGCACAATATCACGCTGGAAATCGTAAAGTTTATCATTTAGCGGCCCATCAACTACCAAGCCCGTAGGCACATCCCGTACAGCCTTTCCTTCTAAAAATGCGCTATACATTTCACTTCGTTCGCCACGGTTCATGCGTGATTTCCTTCAAAATGAATTGTTTGACAGCTAATAGTCTCGGATCTTTTTCATCACAAAATGCCGTTTTCCCATAGCCACTCTTTCGCGTCGGCAATGGACCTCATCACTTGATAGTCAACGCCGTTGGCGAAACAGCACGCGCGGAACGCAGTCTGCGACTCGCGGAGCTTGCCCTTCGGAGTTTTGACTTCGATCCAAAGCGCCATGCCGTGCCCCATGACCCATAGGTCGGGGATACCCGGCGTCATGCGGGTGCCGCCTGGATCTCTGCGGTAGCCCTGCTCAGTAGAGAACACATGAAACCCGACGAGACGAAACAAGCCCTGAATGTCGCGGGAGATTTCGCGTTCAGTCATCAAAACCCCAACGGTTGAGGGTCTTCGTGAAACCACGCTTCGTACAGGTCCGCCTTCGCCCTCAGATCGACGTCATACCTCGCCGCAAAGGTCTTCGCACCCATCTGATGCAGGGCCGTGTGGCAGTGGCGACAAAGGGGCACAAGATCCTTTGAGGTGCCGCCAGCTCCGCGACTGCGGACGTGGTGCGGGTCGGACGGCGCGGCCGCGTGGCAAGCGATGCACGGCAACTGGCGGATGTACTCCGCCTTGTTACCGAACTGCTTTTCGTATCGCTGACGCCGTTTCAAAACGGAATCTCGTCGGAGGCTTCGAAATCATCGACGGCCCGCTCTGCGCCTTCGGCCTTGCCGCCCAGCAACTCCACCGACGAGGCGATAATGTTGGTGTACACGCGATCCTGACTTTTTTGATACTCGATGCGCCCTTCCACCGCGATACGAGAGCCTTTCTTCACATATTTCTGAATGATTTCCGCCGTCTTGCCGAACGCGGCGACGTTGTGCCAGTCCGGCCCGTCCTCCTTGCGGAAGCGGCTGGTCGCGAGACTGAAGTTGACGACGGGAGCCCCGCTGTGCGTGACGCGGTTCTCCGGTTCCTTGCCGACGTTACCGATGAGAATGACCTTGTTCATCATGTGTCCTTTGTTGGTTGGTTACTGGTTAGAACTGCGAAAATACTTCAGGGCGCGCGTTAGCCGGACGAAATCGCGGTCTTTGATCGCCGCTTGAGCCGCGACCATGACATTGTCTGGCGTTGGCTTGCTTTGATCTGCGAGGAACGCCTGGACCTCCGCGGCGAGGCGGTCAATCTCCTCCTCCGTGCGTGTGACTTTGGACATTTCCTCGCGCGACGGGCGCTTTCCGTTGCCTTGGTACCCCGCGTTGGCAAGCGCGCGACCGATGGCCGACGTCTCGCAGTTTTCGAGGAAGGAGGTCAGGTTCACGCCTCGCCCGTTTTTGCCGATCTCGCGCTCGTAGGCATGGCCGACAGCATGAGGAGTGCCGACCTCTGCATCACGGTAGAGTTCGCATCGCATCACGACGTGCGCGGGCGTCGCGTCCATGTCGATAGAGACGATACTGGTGACGACGCGGCCGTCTGGATGGTCAGCGAGCCAGAGCGGGAGCCGATCTTTCACTTCGACGTAGTTCTCTAACATTACCAGCGAGCCTCCCACCAAGGGTTGTCTTTCGTGAACTCAAACTCGTCCCACGGCTCCGGCGTCGGGTCGCCGACCTCGTCAAGCCAGTCTGTCGCATCGTCCTGCAAGGGCTTGCCTTGGCGTTCATGCGCGATGAGCCGCTCCAGCAAAGCATCACCGCGAAGGTCACCTCCCAGTTCCGCGAGACGTGCGGCCATCGCGCGAGCAAGCGGGGAGGCGTCCAACTCAAACTTCCACGCTTCGCGCCACTCGTCGGGTTCGCCGTCAGGGGGCACGCCCTTTACTTGGCAGAACTCCTTCGCCTTGTCTGGATAGTATTTCATGGCGAGATTTGGCCTCCTGCGTGTCTCCACGCGGTTTTGAGCCCCGGCCTCGCGAACCCCCACGGCGCGACGAGGTCGGGGTTCTTTTATTTTGACAACTCGTCCCGCAGACGCCGGACGCGGTCACGAGCGGCACGGTGTCGATCTCGCGCGGCGCGCTCACGGCGCGACTTTTCGCCGTCATCGGGTCGGCGAATTTCAGCCAGGAGCGTGCGCCAGGCGTAGCGTTCGGCGCGCTCGGCTTCGTGAAGTTCGCGGTGGGTTGCCATGCGTCAAAAGATAGCGCATGACGCAGGGATATCAACCGTGCAACATTTCCCCGCGAAAGATGGCCGTCCCGTCGAAGATATTGACGCGCTCGACGGCATAGCGGTCGAAGCTATCGGTCGCAGTGATCACCGCGAAGCCTTGATCCCAATTCGGAAAAGAGGTGTAGTCGTCACGGATTTTGCAGAGACATCCGAGCCCCCACCAGCCGTGGACACCATTATAGTCGCGACGGCCGAAGAATCCCGTGCGGTGGGTATGCCCCGAAAGCCCGCCCTTGCCGTAATGTTCGTATTCGGCCTTTTCCGATTGGCCGGAATGCTTGCGCACGGCCTCGCCGTGGCAAAGAATTAGGCGGTCCTCAAAGAGGACGTGCTTGGGATACTCAATAATCTCCCAGCCGAGGGCGCCGATGCCGAGGAGCGAGGGCCAGGTCAGCGCATCGCGCACCGCGTCGAGCGTCAGGATTTCAGCGCCCCGGCGATCTTCCGCCAAGCTCCAGATCAGCTTTCGAAGCCGGGCTTCGTGATTGCCCTCAATCCAGATATGCCGGGCGTTGGGCGTCAGCGAATGTACTGTGCCAAAATGTTCAGCCGCCGCACGGATCTCCTCCGCGAGCGAAATGCGGTGAAAGGGGTCCTTCGGCCAGCGGGAGATGCTCTCGCAGTCGAGCGTGTCGCCGTGATCGACGACGACATCGGGCGCGACCATTTCCAGCACTTGATATAGAATGCGAAGCGCGCGCTCGTCGTGATAAGGAAAATGAATGTCCGAATAGTGGACCGAGACCCGATGGTTGCGCTTACGAGGCCTGGCCTTGGGCGGTGTGATCTTGAGCGTGATTGGGGTGGGCAGGTCCGTCGCGGCCCATTTTTTTCGCAGTTTGACGGCAACATAAAAACACGGCACAACGGCGGGCCGGTCGTTTATCTTCGTCGCCACGTCCCACTTGCGAAGCTGTACGCTGTCGGGAAGGGGTTCCCATATGTCAATGTCGACATCAGCTTGCGCCAGCAATTCGTCGACCGTTTTTATTGACGTCGAACCAAGGACCGTTAGGCGTAGCTCGTCGTCATCTTCTACGCGCTGAATCTCCTCGCTCGGCGGAGGTAGTTTATCGGCGAGCTGACGTCGGGAGTTGTCATTGCATCGGGGCGAACAGAACCGCGCGCCAATCCCCTCATAATATTCCCCGCACTCGTCGCAAAGCCGCCTATATTTCCGTGGCATTAATGTCTTCCAAGTTGGCCGCGTACCCGGCGATGTCCACGAGTGAATCGCGGTGGTCGGGCGTCTGCGCGAGGCGAGAGACCTTCTGCAAGATATTAAAGATGCAGACGTCGCGGGCGTCGAACTGCGCGACCCCGTAACGTCGCCGCAGATACGCCTCCATCATGGCCGCGGTTGCCGCATGGTTCACGCGCGGGTGACCGTAGGCTTCACGACGCGCGCCGCATACAAGCGCCTGAGCTTCGTTGAGAATCATCTAGCCAGTGTTCCGATAAGGTCGACGGCGGTGTAGATCAGCGCGCCAGTAATTACGAGATCGCCAACGATTGCAAACCGATCTTGCCGCACGTTTACTCCGTTACCGGCGCGCATAGACCAGCCAGGGCGCACAGTGAAGTCATAGGCCGTGAGGTCGCCGTCAGACGTGACCGCTGAGATGAAAAGCTTGTCTTTAGCCAACGGTGAATACCATGGAGCGGGGTCTAGCACGACCGACCGCACCAGGCTCCGCTCCTGACGTGCGACATATACCGTATCGGGCGGAAGACAGAACGCGGCGATCTCTGCGACCGCGCCGTCCGTAGCTGTGGCAATTTGCAAGGCGGGCACCTCGACCGTGCGGATCCGCTCAATGACAGTAACGACGGTGTCCGGTTCGCGCTCAAGGATGACCGTATCCGCGACGAATACCTCCTTGTAGCGCACGACCTCCTGCGGCGAGGCCAGCATCACCATTGCAAGGATGCCGACGGCGAGCCCCGCGCCGAAGGTCTTCAGAGCAACTCTAGGTGGGGCCAATCCATAAAGGTCTGGTCGGTGTGGTCGCCGTCGCCGTCCCAGTCAGCGCCCCAGCGCATCGCAATTCCTTGCGCGGCCGCAATGCCGGTGATGAACCCGCCAAGGCTGGCAAAGCCCGTGACGTCATTCCATCGGATATGCGGTGCTTCCGCATACCAAGGCGCGACGTCAACCGCGAGCGATGGCCGCTGGTTATGCTTGGAGTTTGGATATTGCACTTTGCTACGGCCCGTGGCGAAATGCTCGTTCTGCTCCGTCTCGTCGCGATAGCCGCAAATGATGGCGAAGTCCCGATACTTAATCGCTTCGGTTAGCACCTTCTGAAGGTCAGGGTGCAGTTCGGCGAGCTTGGCTAGAGAGCGAGCGCCAAAGGCGGGCATTATTTCTGCACCAGCTTTTCAGCGCCGGAAATGCCGAAACTGCCCAGCGTCAGCGTGACGAACGAACCGAACACAAAATTCGAGATTGCCAACTCAATTCCAAAGATGCCCGTGGCAATGTCAGCCAGCGCGAATAGACACATCACGACGAAAGAGAGATAGCCGACGACGGCCTTCTCGTCGACTTGGTTATCCTTTCGGAAGATTTCCCACGTCACGGCCCTTTCTCCATATGCGCGAGGCGCGTGTCCAATACAGCAACGTGCAAACCAAGCTGGACCTGCCCATCACGAAGCGTCTTCACATCGGCGCGGATCTCGCGCACATCTTCCTTCATGCCGTTGATCGCGACCTTCATCCCGACCACCGCCGTGCTAATCGAAACGAACCCGGTCAGCGCGACCTGGATGAGGATCTCCGTCATCGCACTACGCCTCAGTCACAATGCCCGTGGTGACGAGAAACAGCAGAGCGAAATCCTTGTCGACGGTCAGGTCGGTTGCGGTGAGTTCGCCAATGGAAAGAGGCGGCACCGAAATAGTGACGTCTTCGTTGAGAATTGCGGTCGCCTTTTCTTCGTCGGTGACCCGGCCCTGTTCGTCAATGAAGGGTTTAATCTTTTCGACCATCAGAGCGTGCGCTTCTTCGGCTTCCTTTACGATTTTTCCAATCGTCAGGGAAAGCTGGAGCGGGCGAGAGCCTTTGATCTCTTCAAAGCTCTTTCCTACGCTGGCAAGCTGGCCCGCCTTCATTGTGACGTCTCGCATAAGTCTCACGGCTTAGGTTAACGGACTAAAGAAAATATTAGGGAAGCGGGCCCGCGTCATGCCACGGCACGCCATAAGCCTCGACCGGATTCTTGAGCTGGTCGATCTGCGCGATCAGTGCCGCCTCAATGTCGTCTCGGTTGACCTGCTCCCAAACCCATCCGAGGACCACGTCTTCGGTGAGATCATCGTAGGCGATGAAGTCGTCGGACGTCGGATCGGGAGCGAAACCGCATCCGCCGTAGTTTGTCGCGCTGTGCCCGTCTTCGGTCCCGATGACGCGCCAGTACGCGGTTACGACGCCGCCGTTGGCGACCTGGCGGTTCATCTGCTCAATCTTCCAAACGATTTCCATTGTCAAATCTCCGTATCTGAACGCTTGCCTGCCTGACCACCAGAGCCGCGCTTCTTAGGCGGCACCACCGTTTCGACGCGCTTCTTCGTGCGCCAGAAAAGAAACCCGCCGACAGCGACTGCGAGAATGATGTAGAGCATTGTTTTTCCTTAGATGAGGTTACAAACAGCCGACACCGTGCCGGACATAGTTGACCACTGATCGGGTGAAACGTCGTTATACCGAAGACGGTACTTATAGTTAGAGCCACACGCGCGGCT
>Ga0222714_10000994_pt1 | contig 32165 bp, 29 predicted proteins | sample C33_3DmetaG_FD_165048 | JGI IMG/M metagenome (GOLD analysis project Ga0222714, IMG submission 165048) | Estuarine water microbial communities from San Francisco Bay, California, United States - C33_3D | ecosystem: Environmental > Aquatic > Marine > Unclassified | place: USA: California... | reverse complement strand
TACGCCCGCACCATCGGCGACCTGGAGATCAAGATCACCATCGAGAAGGCCGAAGACGAAATCACCAAGGCCGTCTTCACCCAGGTCCGCGTCAAGTACGGCGCCTTCGGCAACCTGCCGGAGTCCCAGCAGCTGGTCTCCAAGATCACCTCCAACCTGCGCTGAGCGCCGGGGCGGAACCGCCAAACGGACGCCGCCCAGCCACCCGGCTCGGCGGCGTTCATTTTTTAACCCTTCTCCACACATGGGCAACATCCACGGACACAGCTTCCGCATCACCACCTTCGGCGAAAGCCACGGCCCCGCCCTCGGCGTCGTCATCGACGGCTGCCCGCCCCGCGTGCCCTTCGACGCCGCGTTCCTGCGCAGCGAGCTCGACCGCCGCCGCCCGGGCCAGAGCGCGCTGACGACGCAGCGCAAGGAAGCCGACGCGCCGGAAGTGCTCTCCGGCGTCTCGCCCGACGGCCTCACCCTCGGCTCGCCCATCGCCATCGTCATCCGCAACGGCGACCAGCGCCCGCAGGCCTACGCCGAGATGAAGGCCGCCTACCGCCCTTCGCACGCCGACTACACCTACGACGCCAAGTACGGCATCCGCGCCGTCGAAGGCGGCGGCCGTTCCTCCGCCCGCGAGACCGCCGCGCGCGTCGCCGCCGGCGCCGTCGCCAAGACCGTGCTCAAGCACGCCTGCGGCGCCCGCATCATCGCCTGGGTCGAGAGCGTCGGCGACGTCCGCATGCCCGCCGCCGCCAAGGCGCCCACGCTGAAGCAGGTCGAAGCCACGCCCACGCGCTGCCCCCACCCCGCCACCGCCGCGAAGATCGACGCGCTCATCCGCGCCGCCCGCGCCGACGGCGATTCCGTCGGCGGCGTGATCTGCTGCGTCATCGAGAACCTCCCCGCCGGCCTCGGCTCGCCGGTCTTCGACCGTTTCGAAGCCGACCTCGCGAAGGCCATGCTCTCGCTGCCCGCCACCAAGGGCTTCGAGATCGGCAGCGGCTTCGCCGGCACCGTCCTGCGCGGCAGCGCGCACAACGACGTGTTCGTCCGCAAGGGCGGCCGGATCCGCACCGCGACCAACCGCTCCGGCGGCACGCAGGGCGGCATCACCAACGGCGAGGACGTCGTCTTCCGCATCGCCTTCAAGCCCACCGCGACCGTGCTCAAGCCGCAGCGGACCGTCAGGCCCGACGGCCGCGCCACCGAGCTCAACGCAAAAGGCCGCCACGACCCGTGCGTCCTGCCGCGCGCCGTGCCCATCGTCGAAGCCATGGCGGCCCTGGTCGCCGTCGATCACTGGATCCGCGACCGCGGACAGAACGCTCCCTTCGGCCGCTGCGGCCGCAAGGCATGACGCCCCTCGTCATCATCCTCGGCCCCGCGGGCGCCGGCCGCGCCGCCGTGACGGCGGAGCTCGTCGCCCACGCCTGGCCCGAAGGCCGCAAGGTGCGCGTCCTGCGCGAGGTCCGCGAAGGCGGCGTCGCTCCCGACGCCTGGGAGTTCAAGGACGGCCAGGCCCTCGTGCCCGCGCCCGGCGACGAAGACGCCGCGATCCTCGTGACGCACGGCGCCCTCCACGTCATCGACCAGATGGAGGCGCTGCACCGCGCGCTCCGGCCGATGCAGCCCGACGCCGTCTGGAGCGTCGCCCGCATCCTCACGGTCGTCGACTGCCCGCTCGCGATGAAGCATAAGGCCGTGGAGGAATGGTACCGCCCGTGCGTGCACTTCTCCGACGCGGTCATCATCAACCGCCGCTGGGAGGTCCCCGGCCAGTGGGTCAGCAAGTTCCTCGAGCCTTACGAGAAGGAGTTCTATCCCTGCCTGTTCTTCAACCTGACGAAGGTCGGCGCCATCGGCAACCCGCCCGCGGTCATCGACGGCGAGCCGCTGCGCCTGACGCACATCTTCGACGACATCGACGCGGTCGACGAGATGGAGTTCGACGAGGACGACCTGCCCGACGAGCCGTTCGACCTGGTCCGCCAGGTCGACAGATATTTCGCGCGCGACGAACTCGGCCGCCGCAACCTCGTCGTGCCGGAGATCGGCGACATCCTCCGCCAGGAGGGCCGCTGCTGAAGCTCGCCATGCGGCCGCTGATCGCCACCTACGCCTGGCTGCTGGCCCGCCTCCCCGAGGCGTTCGCCCGGGCGAACGCGGCGTTCTTCGGCGAGGTCCTCTGGGCGATCCGCGGCAAGGTGATCCGCCGCAACCTCGCGCGGGCCTTCCCCGGCCGCGACGCCGCCTGGGTCCGTCGCATCGGCCGCACGTCCTGCCGGCGCACGGCGGAGATGGCGCTCTTCTCGATCGTCTCCCCGATGCTCGCCGAGGCCGAGCTCCGCGACCGCATCGAGGTGGACTGGAGCGTGACGAGCCCCGAGCACGGCCTGCCGCCCAAGGGCGCAGGCGCGGTGCTCTTCGTGCCCCACTTCGCGCTGATGGAGATGATGACCGTCACGACGCTGATCCGCCCCGAGCTCGCGAAACGCGAATGGGTCGTGATCTACCGTCCGCTCGACCAGCCGGCCGCCGAGCGCTGGGTCCGCGAGAGCCGCGAACGCTTCGGGATGAAGCTCGTCTCGCGCCGCGAAGGCTTCGGCCGCCTGATGCAGGCGGTGCGCCACGGCCATGTCGCCGCGGTGCTCTTCGATCAGACGACCCAGACGGGCTCGCTCTGGCGCTTCCTCGGCCAGCCGTGCGCGGTCACCGAACTGCCCGGCATCATCGCCCAGCGCTTCAATTGCGCCGCGCGCGTCTACTGGGCCGAACGGACCGGCTTCTGGCGCTGCCGCCTCCGCATGGAGGCCTTGCAGGCCGCCGACTCCATCGGGCTCACGATCGAATCCAACGCGTGGCTCGAACGCCAGCTGCGCTCCGGCGACGACGTCTGCGCGAACTGGCTCTGGGCCCATGACCGGTGGAAGCACGGCGACGCCCCCTTCCGCCCCCTGCAAGGCTGAGCCTTACTGCTTCGCCGCGGGAGCTTCGCCTTCCGGCGGCTTGCGGCGCTTGGGGGCGCCGGGCTGGCCGTCCTTGGGCTCGCCGCCCTTGGCCCGCTCCTTGGCGATCTCGGGTCCGTACTTCTCGGCGAGGCGGCGGACGAATTCCATGCGCTGCTCGGGCGTGAGCGCCTGGATGCGCGCGCGTTCGGCCTTGGCTTCGTCGGAACTGAGGCGCTTGAAATGGTGCTCGAGCACGCGGGAACCGAAACCGCCGCGTTCGCGCATCTCCTTCATGAGCTTGTGACGCTCCTCGGGCGCGGCGGATTCGTAGCGGACGAGGCTGGCCGCGAATTCGCGGCGCGACTCCGGCGACATGCGCTCGATCTTCTCGATCGCCGCGCGCATGCGCTGGAGGCGCTCCGGCGGGAGCTCGAGGATCTTGCGGATGGTCTGGATCTCCTCGACGGTCGGGTCGCCTTCCGGCGGACGCGAGGCGGGCTGCTGGGCGGAGACCGAGGTCGCGCCGAGGAGGAGCAGGCAGCTGAGGAGGGCGCGGACCATGGTCAGGAACCGGCGGCGACGAAGGTTTCCACGACGGCGGGACGGTCCGCCACCGGGGCGAGCAAGGAGAGCTCGTCGGCGGCGCCGAAGAGGTCGGCGAGCTGCGCGGATTCGTCGCGGGCGACGAGCGCGAAGGTCTGGCGGTTGAGGGCTTCTTCGGAGGCGCCGGACAACGTGAGCAGGGCGACGAACACGGCCGCCGTCGCGGCGAGCGCCGAGCCGAAGCGGAGGACGTTCCGGCGACGGCGATCGGCCCGGATGGCGACCAAGACGCGGTCGGCGAAGCCGGGGACGGACACGGCGCGACCGCGACGGAGCGTCGCGGCGAGCTTCTGGTCGAAAGGCGTCTGTTCCGGGTTATCCATGGCTGGGTACGCCGATATAACACCGGGCGGGGCGGGAAGTTGCAGGGTTCATTCTTGGGCGTAGAAATCCTTGAGGAGCTCGCGCAGGCGGGCCCGGGCGCGGTGGATCCAGGTCTTCACGGACGAGACGGGCGCCTCCATGATCACGGCGATGTCCTCGTAAGGGAGCTCCTGCTGGACGACCAGCAGGATGGCCGTCCGTTGCTCGGGCGGCAGCTGGAGGATGGCCCGCTGGAAGGCTTCGTCCAGCTCGGCGACCCGCCGGGCCGAGCCTTGCGAAGCGTCGCCGGGCTCCGCCGCGAATTCCAGCGCGGTGGTGGGCTTGCGGCTGCGGCGACGCCATTCGTTCAGGACGAGGTTCCGGGCGATATGGATCAGGTAGGTGCTGAGCTTCGCCTCGGGGCGCCAGCGGGCGGACGCGCGGTGCAGCCGGATGAAGACCTCCATCGCCAGCTCTTCGGCCGTGGCCTGCGAACCCACCTCGCCCCGGAGGTAGCCGACCAGCCTCGCATGATGACGGTGCACGAGCAGGCGAAGGGCGTCGTCGTCGCCGTCCGCGACGAGGGCCATCAGGCGCTTGTCGTCTTCGTCGTCGGGGAGCATCGGCTCTGCCTGGGACATCTGGATGGAACTCCGGTAAGCGGCGGGAGTTACGCGTCGCGAGGACGCAGGGCGAACGTGCGCAGCGTACGGAGCAGGAACTGCTCGAAGGCGGCGAGGACCTGATAGTTCAGCTCCATGCGGCGGCGGGCGTCCTCGAGATACCCGACGGCCTCCGCGACCTGGCCGGCGCAGCCGGGCTGGGCACGGCCGACGAGCCGGAGCTTCTCCTCGACCGAGACGAGCATGCGGGCGCGGACCCCGCGGCGGACGGACTCCTCGTAGGCGGCCTCGGCGTCGTCCTCGTCCTCGTCGGTCGGCGGCGGGGGCGGCGCGGCCTCGAGGGCCTCGTCGACGAAGAGTTCGAGCAGCACCTCGAAACGGGCGCAGAGGGCGTACAGCGGGATGAAGACCTCGGAGACGCGCGCCTGCGGGGAGGCGGGACCCTTCGCCATGCGCGTGAGCAGTCGCTCCATCTCGCGCAGCCAGTCCTGCCAGGAGGGGTCGGCGATCGCCGGAGCCTCCCCGCCCACGTGGAAGCGCAGGCAGCGGCTCAGGATCGTCGGCAGGACGCGGTAGTAATGCGTCGTCTGCAGGACGATCAGCGTCCCGGGCGGCGGCTCCTCGAGCGTCTTGAGGAAGGCGTTGGCGGATTCGGAAAGGAATCGGTCGGGTTCGTTGACGATCACGACGCGGCGCGGCGAGAGGGACGAAAGGCGCAGCGCGGCGACGACCTCGAGGGTGTTCTCGATGACGATGCGGCGCGACTTCTTGGCCGGACGCAGGACGCGGCAGTCGGGATGGGCCAGCGGATCGGCCTCGCCGAGATGCATGGCGGCGAGCTGTTCGGCCGCGCGGGCGAGCAACGCGCCGTCGGCGCCGGTCAGCAGCACCGCGTGGGGCATGCGGCCCTCGGCGCGCGCGCGGGCGAGCACCTTGAGCACCGGCAGGTCGCCGACGTCAGCGGAAGCGGCGGGCGACTTCATGCCAGATGTCCTCCTCGATGGCTTCGGGGGCGCGCGCGGCGTCGACGACGAAGAAGCGCCCGGGCTCCTCGCGGGCGAGCGCGTGATAGGTCGCGCTCACGCGACGATGGAAGGCGTCGCCGAGCACCTCGAAGCGGTCCGCCTGTCCGTGGTCGCGCTCCGCGGCCCGGCCGAGACCGCGGCCGGGATCCAGGTCCAGCAGGACGGTCAGGTCCGGGCGGACGGGACCGCAGGCCAGCCGGTTCGCTCCTTCGATGTGGGCCCGGTCGAGGCCTCGGCCGCCCGCCTGATAGGCGACGGTGGAGTCGATGAAGCGGTCGCAGAGCACGACTTCGCCCGCGGCCAAGGCCGGCGCGATGACGGCGGCGACGAGCTGGGCCCGGCAGGATGCGAAGAGCAGCGCCTCGGCGGCCGGCGCCAACGAAGTTCCCGGCTGCTTGAGGACGTCGCGCATGGCCTCGCCGAACGGCGTGCCGCCGGGTTCGCGCAGGTCCCGGACCACCGAGCCGGCGGCGCGCAGACGCTCCGCGAGACGCCGGAGCTGCGTGGATTTGCCCGCGCCCTCCCCGCCTTCGAACGTGATGAATCTGCCCGCGATCGGCATGCGCCCAAGATGCCTGCCCGGTCCTTCAAAGCGAGCGAGGAATGGACCCAAGCAGAAGGCCCGGCGATCGCCGGGCCTTCTTGGCTTGAACGACTCCGAGGCGCTCAGCTCGTGGGCGTCGGGTTGATCTGCTTCTGTTCGACGGAGCGGTTCACGTTGTCGGAGATCCGCTTGAGATTGTCGTCCATCGTGGTGCCGCCGCCTCCGTTGCTGCTGGAGACCGGAGCACCCGGGGCGCCGGCCTTGTTCTGGGCGACATCGGCCCCGGCGGCGGGCGCGTCGGTGATGACCTGGCCGAAAGCCTTGGCCGGCTCGGCGGCGCCGTTGGGGAAGATCGCCTGACGTGAGGGAGCCGTCTGAGCCATCGCGGCGATGGTCGAAGCGACCTCGGGGGGCAAGGTAGAAGCGGCGGCGAGGATGGAGGAGAGTTGGGCGAGGTCTTCGGCCGGAATCGGGAAGAGCAGGACCTTGACCGGCGAGAGGGCGGCGGCCGCGGTGGCAGGGGCGGCCGGGGCTCCGGCGCGGGCGAGGCTGTTGATCAAGGCCGCGGAAGGCACGGAGCTGGAAGTCTGCATGCCCGGGTCGACGGACACCGGACCGGCGTTGGAACTGAAGACGGTGGTCTCGACGGAGCCGCGGACGCAGGAGACGACGACCTTGCCGAGACCATCCGAACCGACGCGATACTCGACGGAGAAGACCGTGCCACGGATGCGCACGAGCCCCGCCGGAGTCTTCACGGTGAAGGTGGAAAGGGCATTCAACTTGCGCACCTCGCCGATGACCTTACCGCGAGGGACTTCGACTTCGGTCACCGAAGGACTGGGGTCTTTCTCGATCTGGCGATAAGGGTCGGTGATGCCGTCCGAAGGGACCTGGCGGAAGGTGCGGAGTTCGACCAAGGTGCTCGGCGTCAGCACGAGCGAGGCGCCGTTCGAGAAGACCAGCTCGGCGGTCGAATCGATGCCGGTCTCGACGCGGGAGCCTTCCTGGAACACGGCACCCGACTGGAGGGGCTTGCGCTGAGACTTGGCGTCGATGAGGGTCGCCGTGCCCGTGATCTTACCCACTTGAACCTTACCGGACTGCAGGGCCGCGGACGAAACAAGGGGCAGGAAGGCCAGGGCGACCATTCCAAGGTGCTTGAGAAAGGAAATCATAGGGGCGGGGATGAATCTAAGTTAGGGACGGCTCGGGAAGAGGCAACCCCTTTAAAACAAAACCACCCCCGGAAACCGAGGGTGGTTATTCACAGAAACCTCCGTCAACCTTAGGCGGATACGAACTTCTCCAAGCGACGAGGCACGGCGATGGCCGAGAGCTGAGCGTACTTCGGAAGGCCTTGATCGTAAGGGAGTTGCAGTTCTCCCTGGATGAGAGGCAGCGCATAACGGACGAAGTCCGGATGGATGGACATCTTATCTTCGCCGATCCACTTCTCCGGGAAGGCTTTCACGCCGTTGGCAATCTGGTCGAGGGGGGCCAGCAGGGTCTGGACCGCATAGGCTTCCTTCTCGGAGCGGGTGAGGATGACCATCTTGCCCGACTCGCCTTCGAGGGCGGCCTTGACGGCGGCGGCGCCGCAGAGTTCGGCCTCGTCGACGTCGGTCTTCGAAGCGTTGTGCGAGGCGGCGCGCTGGGTGATGCCGAGCTTGGAGGAGCGGGCCTTCACGCCGTCGAAGCGGGACTCGACGAGCGAGCGGAGGTATTCGCCGGCGCCGCCGAGGACGGCGTGGCCGAACGCGTCGGTGCTGGAAGTGTCGGCTCCGAGATAGTTGCCGGTGGCGTCCTGGACGCCTTCGGAGACGACCACGAAGCAGTGTCCGTTGCTCTTCAGGACTTCTTCGACGCGGCGGATGAAGGCGTCGGCGTTGAAGGCGACTTCCGGCAGCAGCACGATGTGCGGGGCGGAGCAGGAGTAGTGGGTGTTCTTGACGGCCTTGTCGTCGTTCTTGTCGCGGCGCTGGGCCAGGACGGACGAAGCGGCGAGCCAGCCGGCGTTGCGGCCCATGACCTCGAGGATCGAGACGAAGTCGTTCTGGCCCATGGCGGCGTTGTCGAGGGCCGTCTCACGGATGGTCACGCCGATGTGCTTGGCGACGGAGCCGAAGCCGGGGCAGTGGTCGGTGAGGGGCAGGTCGTTGTCGATGGTCTTCGGCACGCCGACGACGCGGAGCTCGTAGCCGCGCTCCTTGGCGAGGGCGTCGATCTTGGCGGCGGTGTCCTGGGAGTCGTTGCCGCCGATGTAGTGGAAGTAGCGGATGTTGTGGGCTTCGAAGACCTGCAGGATGCGGTCGAAGTCCTCGGCCTTCTTCACCTTATAGCGGCAGGTGCCGAGGGCGGCGCCGGGGGTGTGGCGGAGGGCGCGGAGGGTCTGCTGGGATTCGGCCGCGAGGTCGACGAGCTGCTCATGGAGCACGCCCTGGATGCCGTTGAGGCCACCGTAGATCTCGACGATCTCGTCCTCATGCTTGAGGGCTTCGGAGATCACCCCGGCGAGGCTGGCGTTGATGACAGGGGTCGGACCGCCGCTCTGCGCGACGAGAAGGTTGCCAATGAGGGGAGAAGACATGGGAGTGAACGAGTTGAAAAGTGGGTTGTGGGAAGCCCCACCCCCCTTGGCAACACGGAAAACCCACCCTTGTCCGCGCCCCCCGCCTAAGGCCTACAAAATGCGTCCGGCTTTGACCTGGGCCGACTCCGGGACCTTGCGGGACCACTCGGCGGCCTGCTGCACGAAGACGTCGACCTGGGCGCCGGCGGTGCCCGTCAGCTCGCCTGCCTTGGTGACGGCGTCGAGCAGGACGGACTTCGGGAGACGGAGGCGGGCGTCGGCGGCCAGGCGGTCGACGAGGTCGTTCCGCTCGATTTTGCCGGTGCGGAGCTCCTTGGCGACGGCGACGGCATGTTCCTTGATGGCCTCGTGGGCCTCTTCGCGGCCGGCGCCAGCCTTGACGGCTTCCATGAGGAAGGTGGTCGTGAGCAGGAACGGCAGGTAGTGGCGCGACTCGCGGTCGACGACGGGGCGGTTGACTTCCATCTGGCCCAGCACGGTGAGGAAAGCTTCGAACAGGCCGTCGATGGCGAGGAAGGCGTCGGGCAGGAGGACGCGGCGCACGACCGAGCACGAGACGTCGCCTTCGTTCCACTGCTCGCCGGAAAGCGAGGCGGCCATGGCGAGGTGGCCGCGCAGGATCACGTGGAAGCCGTTGATGCGCTCGCAGGTGCGGGCGTTCATCTTGTGCGGCATCGCGGACGAACCGACCTGGCCGGGCAGGAAGCCTTCGCTGGCGAGCTCATGGCCGGCCATCAGGCGGAGGGTCTTGGCGAAGGAGGACGGACCGGAAGCGGCGGAGAGCAGCGCGGCGACAACTTCCATGTCCATCGAACGCGGGTAGACCTGACCGACCGCGCTGAGCGCGTGCGGGATGCCGAGGTGCGCGAGCACGCTGCCTTCGAGCTGGGCCACCTTGGCGATGTCGCCGGAGAAGAGCGTGAGCTGGTCGAGCTGGGTGCCGACGGCGCCCTTGAGCCCGCGGGCCGCGAAGGCGGCGAGCGCGGCGTCGACCTGCGCGACGCCGCGGAGGCACTCCTCGCCGAACATCGCCCAGCGCTTGCCGACGGTGGTGGGCTGCGCGGCGACGTTGTGCGTGCGCGCGGCGATCAGGACGTCGCGGTCGGCCTGGGCGCGGCGGGCGAGCGCGGCGAGCGCGGCCACGGCCTTGGCGCGGACGAGCTGGAGCGAGCGGAAGACCTGGAGCTGCTCGACGGATTCGGTGAGGTCGCGGCTGGTCAGCCCCTTGTGGACGTGCTGGTGGCCGGCGAGGGCGCAGAACTCGTCGATGCGCGCCTTGACGTCGTGGCGGGTCTCCTCCTCGCGTCGGCGGATGGAGTCGAAGTCGACCTGGTCCTTCACCTTTTCATAGGCGGCGAGGGCTTCGGCGGGGATGTCGAGGCCGAGGTCGCGCTGGGCCTTCATGACCGCGATCCAATACTCGCGCTCGAGGACCACGCGGCCGCGGGTGGACCAGACGGCCTTCATCGCCGGGGAGGCGTAGCGGTCGGCGAGGACGTTGGGGACGTTGTCGGATTCCATCGGTATGAAGTTAGGTTTATATCAGGCGGGACGCTTCACGGCAAGCGCTCGGAGGAACATCGCGCGGACGGAGGACTCGTCCTCGCCGCGGTTCGAGGCGTCGAAGCAGTCCGCGCAGGCGAGCTGCAGGTCGACGAGCTCGGCCAGGCTGTAACGGGCCGCCGCCGGGGCCACCTTGTTGCTCACGTACCAGGCGTTCTGGGAGAAGAGGTTGGCCGAGGACTTGGCGGCGGAACCGAAGGTGGGGCCGTGCCGGCCGCTCGCGGCCTCGAACTGGCCCTTGGGCAGTCCGGCCTCGCTGACGCGGAAATCCCCGGAATCCACGAGGCAGCGGATCTGGATGAGCAGGCGCAGGCGGTTCTGCAACGCGCTGAGGAGCGGACGGCTGGAGGATTCGTTGAAGAAGTAACGGTCGAGCGAGGCGAGGCCCCACGCGAGGTCGCGCGCGGCGAGCGCTTCGATGGGCTCGAAGAAATCGCCTTCGCCGAAGGTCGGCACGAGCAGGTGGACGTCGGACTCCTTGATGGTGCCGCCGGGGCCGACGTAGGTGGCGAGCTTCTCGCACTCGCCGAGGACGAGGCGGGTGGACTGGCCGACGCGGCCGACGATCACCTCGGGGACGCCGCGCTCGTGCTTCACGCCGAGCCCCCTGAGGCGTTCGACCGCGAGCGCGACCTGGTTGTCGGCCTGCGCGTCGCCTTTGTCGAACGGCCCCTTGGACGCCGAGGCGTGGAGGATGAAGTCGTGCGCGGCGGACTTGAGCGCGCTGAGGTCCTTGCGCCGGCCGTCGTATGGCGTGGCGGAGATGACGACCGAGACGGAGGGATCCGCCGCGGTCGCGACCGCGAGGATGTTGGCGAGGTTCTTCTTCACCTCCTCCGACCTGGCCTGGACGGTGTCGGCGACGAGGTTGAGGTTGCGCAGCCAGATGACGCGCTTGCCGCCGAACATGGACAGCGTCTTGACCGACTCCGCGAACTGGAGCTCGAGGACGCGCGCGTCGTCGACCCGGAGGATCTGGGCGGAGATGACCTCGGCCTCGGCGTCGGGGCCCGCGGCCTTCCGGGCCTTGTCATAACAGGCGCGGCCGTCCTGATCGACGAGGTATTCGTCCTTACCAGCGATGATGGCGAGATAGCCGGGCACGCGCCTAATCTCCCGCCCTCCCCCTTCGTGGCAATCCTTTGTCATTCGCAGGCCCCAAGACCGGCCTGCGAGGTGGCAGCGGTTGGCGGTTAGGAAAGACCATGCTCCAAGGGGAGACCGGAAACCGGCAAGAAAGCTTCGGTTCTGCTTCGGGTAGGGTGGCCATTGCCATGGCCGCCGTTCGCATAGGCATGTATGCATCCGTGGGCAAGGTCACCGACCGTTCCAATATCCGTCCGCGCACGGACGTGATGGCAATCACGTCCCTACCTCAAGACCCAGCCAATCATCCTGTCTCCGGGTTACCCTTTGGTGCATGACATATCCTGCCTTGGGTAGGGTTGAGCGCCCTCGCTCAACCGGGGCTGACCAAGGGTGGTCAGCCCTACCTGGAGCAAGTGGGACAGGCTTCGGCGGCCGGTAGGCCGCCCTCACGCCCCGTGCAGGAGGTCCTCGACGCGGTACTTGTTCAGCTTGCGGCGCATGAAATCGAGGGCGGTGTTCACGGCGCGCTGCTTGATCTGGCGGCGGTCTCCGGGGATCCGGACGCGCTGGGACCAGACGCCCGTGGGGGAGGCGTAACCGAAATAGACGGTCCCGACCGGGTCGGCGTCGGTGCCGCCGCCGGGGCCGGCGTAACCGGTCACGGCGATGGCGTAATCGGAACCGAACTTCTCGATGGCGCCCGTCGCCATGGCGGCGGCGCACTCGGCGGAGACGGCGCCATGCTGGGCGATGAGGCACTCGGGCACGCCGAGGAGGTTCACCTTGGCGTCGTTGGCGTAGCAGACGGCCGAGCCGGCGAAGACCTTGGAGGCCCCGGGGATGTCGGTGAAGGCGTTGGCCAGGAGACCGCCGGTGCAGGACTCGGCGAGGGCGACGGTCTTCTCGAGGCTGCGCAGCTGCTCGACGACGAGGGTCGCGAGGCAGGCGTGGCCGGTGGCGACGAAGTCCTCGCCGACCGCGTCGCGGACCTTGCGCGCGACCTCGCAGAGTTCTTCGGCCGTGGCGCCGCTGCCATCGGAGGAGATGCGGGCGTCGACGACGCCGGTATGCGTGCCGAAGGTGAGGGCCATGCCGGGCGCGAGCAGCGGACGCACGATCGCCTCGAGGGGCACGGCGCCGATGCCGAAGGTGCGCACCTGCACGTAGGCTTCGCCCTGGCAGGCGCAGCCGACCTGACGGAGACGCGGCACGACCTCATCCTCGAACATCGGCCGGAGTTCGAGCGAAGGACCGGGCAGCATGACGAGCGCGCGGCCGTCGCGATGCAGGAAGACGCCGGGGGCGGTGCCGCGCGGGTTGGGCAGCGAATCGGCGCCGGACGGGACGTAGCACTGGCTGAGGTCCGCGGCGGCGACCTTGCGGCCGATCATCTTGAAGCGGTCGCGCAGGGCCTGCTCGGCGGCGGGCACATGCATGAGGGAAAGTCCGAGGGCGCCGGCGACGGCTTCGCGCGTATGGTCGTCGGAGGTCGGGCCGATGCCGCCGGTGGTGACGATGAGGTCGTAGGCGCCCCAGGCTTCACCGACGGCGCGGGCGATCTCGGCGGCGTCGTCACGGACGACCAGGGAGCGGGTGATCGGCAGACCACGGCGGGCGAGATGCTCGCCCAACCAGAGCAGGTGGCCGTTCTCGCGGAGGCCGTCGAGGAGCTCGTCGCCCACGTTGATGACGAGGACCTGTCTGGGTCGGCTGTTGCAGGAAAGCATTTGCGGAAACGGGGCGTGCCAGCAGGGTTAGAGGCTCAGGCTCAAAATGCAAACCGACCGGGAAGAACTTTCGCCCAAGGCCAAGGCCCGGCGTGCCCCCCATACCCCGGGCGTCTACCTGATGAAGGACGCCGCGGGCCTGGTCGTCTACGTAGGCAAGGCCAAGGACCTCAAGAAGCGCCTGGCCTCCTATTTCGTCCCCCGCCAGCGGATGACCCCCAAGGTGGCCGCGATGATGGACACGGTGGCCGACATGGAATGGCACGAGGTCCGGTCCGAGACGGAAGCCCTCCTCCTGGAAGGCAAGCTGATCAAACGCTGGCGCCCCCGCTGGAACATACTCTTCCGGGACGACAAGCAGTTCCCCCAGGTCCGGGTCGACCTCGCCGACCCCCTGCCCCGCTTCCGGATCGTCCGCGCCCGCACGACCGACGCCTGCCGCTATTTCGGCCCGTTCCCCCACCAGCAGGCCGTCCGCCGGACGCTCAATGAGATGCGCAAGAAGTTCGGCATCCTCCTGGCGGACAGCAACCCGGTCGCCCAGCCCGACGGGACGTGGAAACTTTACGACGACGCCCGCGCCGAGATCCAGAAGCACGGCAACGTGGTCACGACCGAGGAATACGCCGCGCGCGTGACCGAGGCCTGCGCCTTCCTCGAAGGCAAGGTCGAGACGTGGGCCGAACAGGTCGAGGCCGACATGCGCCAGGCCGCCGCGGAGCGCGACTACGAGAAGGCCGCGAGCCTGCGCGACCTGCTCGACGCGTTGAAGCGCACCACGGAGAAATCCCGCCGCTTCCTGCGCGAGAACCCCCTGCCCCGTCGCGACGAAGCGGGCGCCCTCGCCTCGCTCGCCGCGGCCCTCGGACTCGAGCGCCCCCCCGCCACGGCGGAGTGCTTCGACATCTCCCACATCTCCGGCACGCTCGCCGTCGCCTCGATGGTGCGCTTCGTCGACGGCCAGGCCGACAAGTCCGGCTACCGCCGCTTCAAGATCAAGTCCTTCGAGGGCAACGACGACTTCCGCTCCATGCAGGAGGTGGTCGGCCGCCGCTACACGCGCCTGCACGAGGAGCACCGCGCCTTCCCCGAGCTCGTCATCATCGACGGCGGCCTCGGCCAGGTCGGCGCCGCGCTCGCGGCGTTCAAGGAACACGACCTGGCGCCGCCTCCGCTCATCGGCCTCGCCAAGCGCGAGGAGACGATCGTCTTCCCCGACGGCCGCGAGCTCAAGCTGCCGCGCCACGACGTCGGCCTCGCCCTGCTCATGCGCATCCGCGACGAAGCCCACCGCTTCGCCAACGATTTCAACGCCGAGCTCCGCAGCCGCAAGCTGCGCGAATCGCTCCTCGACGAGATGCCGGGCCTCGGGCCGAAGCGGAAGGACGCGCTCCTCGCGCATTTCGGCGGCATCCAGAAGCTGCGCAAGGCCACCGTCGGGGAGATCGCCGAGGTCGAAGGCCTCAGCGACAAGCTCGCCGCCGAAGTGAAGGCCTATCTCGAGGCGAGAGGATGAGCAGAGATGACTGAGTCGATGACTGAGTCGAGGACAGAATAATTCGGGTGAGCAGCCGGAATTCTTAAGGGGAGCGCGAGGGTGTTCCCTCGCCTCGGTCACCTAAAAGAATGCCTCATCGGTCATCGATGCAGCCATCGACTCAGTCATCGATTCTGTCCTCTGAACTGGACCGCCATCTCCCGCTCCACCAGCTCCGCGACCCGGTCGCCGCCGCCGGCGTCGCCGAGGCCGTCGACGGACGCTTTCCATTTCTTCCAAAGGCTCCAGTCGCCGGTGAAGGCTTCGGCGATGATCGCCCGCGCCGACTCCGGCGTCAGGCCGTAGGCGCCCGCGCCGTGCTCGGCGATGAGGCGCCCGTTGCCGGCTTCCTGACCGGGGATGACCTGGGTGATGACCATCGGCACGCCGGCCGCGACGCATTCGTGCGTGGTGGCCCCGCCGGCCTTGCTGACGACGAGGTGGCTGGAGAGCATGAGCTGCGGGATGCGGTCGGTCCAACCGAGCACTTCGGCGCGGCCTTCGACGGCGCGTTCGACGGCTTCCTTGAAGGAGGCGTCCTTGCCGACGGTGATCGTCAGCTCGAGGCCCAGAGTCGAAAGCGCCGAGGCGAGCTCGACGGCGTCGCGCTTGCCGGGGTTGAGCATCAGCAGCACGCGCGGGCGCTCGCCGGCCTTGGCCGTGGAACGCGGGGCGAGCCGGGAGGAGACCGGGAAACCGTATGGCAGCACCCTCGCGGCGGGCACGCCCTGGCGGATCATCACGTCGGCCGTCGCCTGGTTCGGCGTGACGTACCAATCGGAATGGGCGCGATGCCAGGCGCGGTTGACCGAGATGGAGTCGGTCACGACGGTGATCAGGCGCGGGCGGGCCGGATCGTCGCGATGCCAGCGGCGGGCCATCATGTAGTTATACAGCGGATAGGCCGAGACCACGACCGGAGGGCGGGCCGCGTCGAGCATCGCGTTGAGCGTCTTCTCGACCGGACGGACGAAAGGCAGCGAGGCGCGCACGAGCGGCAGGCGGTCGAGGGCCGTGTACATGCAGCCCCAGAGGCGCGGATACTTGTTCGCGACACCGATATAGCTGTCGCGCTGGCGCTTGGCCATCTCGGGACCATAGGCCTCGAGGAAGAGGTCATGGAGCTCGCCGGTCAGGCCGGGCTTGCGGCCCAGCGCCTCGAGGATGGCCCGCGCGGCCGCGTTATGCCCTTCGCCGAAACCGGCCGTCAGGACGGGGATGACGCTCATCAGGCGACGAAGGCGATCGGGGCGTTGGCTTGGCCCGCGGCGGCCGGGGCGTTCTTGGCGGCCTCGAAGGCGGCGCGGCGTTCGGCGATGCGACGGAGGAGTTCGGGGCGTTCGACGACGCGGATGACGCCGTCGTCCTCCTCGACCACCGCGGTCAGGGATTCGACCCAGTCGCCGGAGTTGATGTAGCGGACGTCGCCGATCATGCGGTCCTCGGCCTTGTGGATGTGGCCGCACATCACGCCTTCGCAGCCGCGGCGGGCGGCGAGCGTCTGCAGGTGCTCTTCGAAGCTGGAGATGAAGCTCACCGCCGACTTCACCTTGGCCTTGATGGCCTGCGAGAGGGAGAAGTACTCCTTGCCGCGCCAGGCGCGCCACTTGTTATAGAAGCGGTTCAGGTCGAGGAGGATCTGGTAGCTGATGTCGCCGACGACGGCCAGCCAGCGCATCTTCACGGTCACGGTATCGAAGGCGTCCCCATGGATGCACAGATACTTGCGGCCGTCCTGGGCCACGTGGACGTGTTCTTCGGCGAGCTCGATGCGGTCGAGCACCAGCGGGATCAGGCGGCGGAGGAAATCGTCATGGTTGCCTCGCAGGTAGACGACCTTGGTGCCGTCCTTCTCCGCCATCTTCATGATGCGGCGGATCACCGCCGTGTGCGCCGGGCTCCAGTGGTTCTTCCGCTGCAGCGACCAGAGGTCGATGATGTCGCCGTTGAGGATGAGCTTGTCGCAACGGATGCCGCGCAGCACGTCGAGGAGTTCGCGCGCCTGCGCGTCCTTGGTGCCCAGGTGGAGATCCGAGAGGATCAACGTCCGGAAGTGGATCTTGTGCTGCCCAGGGACCTTGGTGGTTTCTTCCATGGGACCGAAGCTTACGTGACGACCGTGTCATTCCTGCGTCGATGGCGTCTTAATGAGGAAACAGAGTTATCGGGTTTTGGTGGTCAGCGGATAGCGGTTGGCGGTTGGAAAGAGACAAAGCTCGCAAGTTCGGGGCTATGATACCCCAGCCAATATTCCGGTCTCAGGTTTCCCTTTGGATTTTATGATTTCGCTTCGGGTGGCAGGTGGCGGGGCTTTTTCAATTCAGTCTTCCACTCCGTCCTCCGTGATCGATTCAGCCCTCTGTCCTCTGTCATCGATGCAGTCATCGACTCAGCACTCCATTCAGTCCTCAACGCAGTCCTCCATTCAGCCCTCCCCACATTGCCGCCTCCGTCACACAATCGTAACAATCGTAATCCGCTGATGTTACGATTGTTACGGAATAGTGTCGGACGGGGCTTGCCCCCCTCCCCTGCCCCCAACTTGAAACGCCCTCACCCAACCACCCATGAAAGACTTCCTCAAGAAGGTCCTCGGTAAGGATGAAAAGTTCTACGAACTCCTCGAAGCCAGCGCCGACGAGGCCCAGAAGAGCGCGAAGTCGCTCTCGAAGCTGTACGCCCAGGTCGGCAAGCCGGACTTCGAGCAACGCTTCACCGAGCTCGTCGTCGCCCGCCGCGTCGACAAACGCATCGGCCTCTCGATCACCCAGGAACTCTGCCAGACCTTCGTGACCCCGCTCGAGCGCGAGGACATCGAAGCCCTCGCCAACGCCCTCTACAAGATCCCGAAGACCTGCGAGAAGATCGGCGAGCGCCTCGCCATCTGCCCCTCCCAGTTCTCGACCGACATCGTCGACAAGCAGGTGCGCATGCTCGAGCAGGCCACCGAAGTCACCGCCTCCCTCGTCCGCAAGCTGCGCAAGCTCTCGAACGTCGAGGAGATCCAGGACGACTACGAGACCCTGCAGACGATCGAAGGCGACGCCGACCGCCTCATGGTGGGCCTCCTCCGCGACCTCTACCAGGGCAACGTCGACGCCAAGGAAGTCGTCGTCCTCAAGGACATCTACGAGCTCCTCGAGCGCGCGATCGACCATTGCCGCGACGCCGGCAAGGTCGTGTTCCAGATCGCCCTCAAGTACGCCTGAGCCCCGCGCCCGCCTCCGGTCATGGATCCCTTCCTGCTGATGGTGCTGGTCATCGTGGTGGCCGTGGTGTTCGAATACATCAACGGCTTCCATGACGCGGCCAACGCCATCGCGACCGTCGTCTCGACGCGCGTGCTGACGCCCCGCCAGGCGATCATGCTCGCGGCGGCGACCAACCTCGTCGGCGCCTTCTGGGGGACCGCGGTGGCCAAGACCATCTACTCGGGCTACATCAACGTCTCCGCCGAGTTCCAGGTCGCGCAGATGGCCATCGCCTGCGGCCTGATGGGCGGCATCGTCTGGAACCTGCTCACCTGGTGGTTCGGCATCCCGTCGAGCTCGTCCCACGCGCTCGTGGGCGGCCTCTGCGGCGGCGTCCTCGGCCAGTCCCACCTCGAGTGGGGCCGCCTGATCTGGTCCGATACCGTCGGCGGCAAGACGGTCGGACTCTGGCCCAAGCTCATCAAGCCGATGGTCATCTCGCCCTTCATCGGCTTCACCCTCGGCGTGATCTTCATGGCGCTCATCACGATGCTGATCGTACGCTTCGCCATGCGTCCGAGCAAGGTGCAGAAGTGGTTCGGCAAGCTGCAGCTGGTCTCGGCCGGCATGATGGGGTTCTCCCACGGTTCCAACGATTCGCAGAAGACCGTCGGCATCATCACCTTCGCCCTCATCGTCGGCGTCAGCGCGGGCGCCTTCGACCCGGCCCACGCCCCTGCCTGGGCCCAGACGATCAAGCCTGAGCTCAACGCCAAGGGCGTGGTCGACCACGCCCCTTACTGGGTGATCGTGCTCTGCGCCATCACGATGGCCGCCGGCACCGCCGCAGGCGGCTGGCGCATCATCCGCACGATGGGCCACAAGATGGTGAAGCTGCAGCCGGTCCACGGCTTCGCCGCCGAGACCGCCGCCGCCATCACCATCCACGGCGCGTCCGAGATGGGCATCCCGCTTTCGACGACGCACGTCATCTCCACCTCCATCCTCGGCGTGGGCGCGACCAAGCGCTTCGATGCGGTGAAGTGGGGTCTGGTCGGCCGCATCGTCTGGGCCTGGGTCCTGACCATCCCGATCACCCTCACCCTCGGTTACCTGTTCTACCGCGCGGTGGTGGTCTTGGGTTGGGCGAAGTAAATCAGGGCTAGGGTCAGGGCTAGGCGTGGAGCTCAGCGGGAACTGAGGTCCACGCCCACCTGCTTGGCCCAGGCCATCCAGGCGTCCGCCAGCTCCCTGAGTTTCTCGGGATGCTGGTCGGCGAGGTCATGCTGCTCCGAGGGGTCCTTCGAAAGGTCGAAAAGCTGCCAAGTCACGGGCGCGCTCTGCCGTTTGCCCCAGACGATCTTCCAATCGCCGAGACGATAACCGCGCGCGCCTTCATGGGCGGTGGGGATGCCGCGCTCGGCGACAGGTTCGCCGCGCAAGGCCGGCAGCAAGGAACGTCCGGAGGCGGGTCGGATCGCCTTGCCTCCGCGCTCGGTCGAATAGGTCGCGCCCGCGGCGGCGGCGATCGTCGGCAACAGGTCCATGACATGCGCGGGCGAACGGATCCATTCCGCGGAGGGCTTCAGACCGGCCGGCCAGGCGACGAGCAAGGGCGAGCTGATGCCGCCTTCATGGCAGAAGTGTTTGTACAGGTTGAGCGGCGTGTTGCCGAGGTTGGCCCAGGCGGAGCCATAAGACGAATGCGTGCCGGCCTGCCCCATCCCGGCCAAGGCCTCGCCCACGTGCAGGTCCGTGCGGCCCGCGCGGGAACGTCCGTCGAAACCGAACGGGCCCCATTCGTAGCACGCGCCGTTGTCGGAGGTGAACACGACCAAGGTGTTCGCGAGCTCACCGTGGCGCTCGAGGTCGGCGAGGAGCCGGCCGACGCCTTGGTCGACGTGCTCCACCATCGCGGCGAAGGTGGCCATGCGGCGCGCGAGGTCTTCGCGACGGTCCGCGGGCAGGCTGTCCCACGCGGGATTCGGCTTGCCGGAATAACCGTTGGCGATGGCGTCATCCGTCTCGACGGGCACGGTCGAAAGCGGCGGCAGCACGGCGTCGGCGGCGACCAGCCCGAGTTTCTTCATGCGCGCGAAGCGTTCGGCGCGCAGGACGTCCCAGCCGCGGCGATACGTGGCCATGTGCCGGTCGATCGCTTCCTTGGGCGCCTGCACGGGGAAGTGCGGCGAAGAGTGCGCGAGGTAGAGGAACCACGGCTTCCCCTTCTGCGCGCGCGCCTGCCGGAGGAACTCGAGCGCGTAATCGGTGAACACGTCGGTGACGTAGAACCTGCCCGGCGCATAGCTCAGCTCGGCGGCCGTGCCCGCGGGCAGGCGGACATAGGCGGCCGGATCCCACTGGTCGTTGGAATGCGCCTGCAGGTTCTTGTAACCGTAATAGGCGTCGAAGCCGCGCTGGATCGGGCCGGGCGAGCCCATGTGCCACTTGCCGACCATCCACGTGCTGTAGCCGGACTGCTTCAGCAGCTCGGGGATGGTGATGTTGTCGTCGAGCAGGTGGCCGGCGTAGGCCGGGCCGCGCTTGGGCGCGGGCTTCGCGGTCACGAAGTCGCCGATGCCGGCCTCGTGCGGATACAGGCCGGTGATGAGCGAGGCGCGCGTCGGGCAGCAGCGCGCGGAGTTGTAGCACTTCTCGAAGCGGGCGCCGGCCTTGGCCAGGCGGTCGAGGTTCGGCGTGGGAATCTCGCCGCCATAGGCGCCGAGGTCCGAATAGCCGAGGTCGTCGGCGAGGATGACCAGGACGTTCGGCCGCCCGGCCGCCGCGTGGGCGCCGAGGGCGAGCAGGAGGCAGAAGAGGCGGATCATCGGGGGAAGAGCAGCTGGAAACGTTTGCCGCGCGCGTCGGCATGTCCGGCGACGAGACGCTCGTAAGCCGGCTCGCGGTAGGCCAGCGCCGCGAGGCGGAGCACCGCCAGCATCTCGTCGGCGCCCTCGGCCTTGATCTGCGGATAAGGCCATTTCCTGGCCGGGGGCGTCTCTAGGTAGGGCGTCAGGAAGTCCAACGCGACGCGGAAGGAACCCTCGCCGCCCCGGGCGCGCCAGAGGTCGACGCCGAGATGATCGCCGAAGTTGGCCAGCATCGCGTGGGCTTCGAGGTTGTAGCAGCTGTAGCCGAACGAGGTCGTCCGGACGAGCTCGAGCGGCTGACGACCGTCGGCCATTATCTGCGCCGCGAAGCGCTTCCGGGGCACGGCCTCGAGGAGGCGCAGCGCGACGTCCTGGCGGCCGATGGCCAGGGCGATCTGCGCGGCCTGGACGTCGAACCATGTGCCGTGGTTGTTCTTCGCGGCGGCCTCGTCCTTGCCCGGCGCGCTCGTCAGCAGCCAGTCCAGGAAGACGCCCAACCATTGGTCGAACTGCCTGCGGTCGTTTTCCGTCCAGGCGGGGGACCCTTGAAGCAGGCCGGCGGCGTCGGCGGCGAAGCCGACGTAACGCGACTCGAGGATGCCGGTGCCGCGGCCGTCGTTCTTCCCCGCGACGGCCTGCGCGAAGCGCAGGCGCGGGTTCATGCGCGTCTCCGGCGCGAGGAACCAGACGCGGAGCAGCCTGGCCGCGTGGGCGGCATACCGCTCGTCCTTCGTGAAGTAGTAGGCGAGGCCGAGCGTCTCGACGCTTTTGCCGAGCAACCGCATGCGCAGGGTGTCGTTGGCGGCCTCGTCGCGCGACTCCGGGTTCACCTGGCCGTCCCGGCGCACATAAGGGAGTCCGTCGGGCTTCGACGGGTCGGGCCAGAAATAGGGCGCGAGGCTGAGGTAATCGTGCTTGTCCCCGCTCGGCGGCACCTTGGCCTTGGCGGTCACCGACGGAGGCTCGACCGCCATGGCCTTGTCGGCGTCGGCCACGAGTTTCTTGAGCGCCAGCCTCGCCGTCTCGTCTCCTGCGGCGATCAAAGCCCGGGACTTCTCCAAGGCGCCGGGCCGGGCGGAGAAATAAGGCCGGACCGGCTCCGCCGCTCCGAGCGCGGTCACGACGAGCAGCGCGAGCAGACGCCAGCTCATGGGTTCGTGACGGCGAGGCCGGTGACGGCGCCCTTGAGCGCGACGACCTTGGCGTAAGTCCCCACGAGCTTGCCGTTGTCATGGCCGACGCAGAAATCCTCGGCGGGCTGACGCGGCAGCACGCCTTTGGCCTTGCCGGTCACGGCCTCCTGCCCGGCGACGACGAGCTTCATCGCGCCGTCGGCGGCGAGGCTCGCGGTGACGGTGAACGGACCTTTGACCACGGCGGGCGAAAGGATCTCGACGACCTCGTCCGCGGCGTGACGGACGGCGAAGGCGACGCGTCCGCCCTTGAGGTGAAGCGCGTGTCCGATGAGTCCGCCTTGGGCGACGATCACGGCGTCGCGCTGCGACGTGTCGACGGTGACGGCGACGGTGAAGGCGCGCTGGCCGACCTGCGGGGCCGCGGCGGAGACGATCGCGTCGCCGGGCTTCGCCTGCGCCAGAGAGACAGGCTTGGCGGAAGACTTCTTGGCGGCGGCCTTTTTCCCGTCGTTGGGCACGTAATCGACCGTCGGATAGAGCGTCTTCGGGTCCCTCGCCTCGCCGGCGGGACGGCGCGCGGCCGGCGTCTTGCCGCCGATCTCGGCGGCCATCTTGTCGGCGAGCGCCTTCAGCTTAGCGACGACCTCGGGATGGCGCGCGGCGACGTCGGTCTGCTCACCGATCTCGGCGTCGAGGTCGTAAAGACGTAGGCCGGGCGCCGTCTTGACGGCGGTCTTGCCCATGCCCTCCGGCTGCGGGGCGAGCGCGAGCTTCCAGCGCCCTTGGCGGACGGCCCGCAGGTCGTAGTTGCCGAAATAATAATGCGCTTCACGCGCGGACTCCTTCGACTGGCCGAAGAGGATCGGGGCGATGTCACGTCCGTCAATCACCGGCGTCGCGGGCACGGTGCCGCCGGCGAGCGAGACGAACGTCGGGAGGAGGTCGATGGTCGCGGCGACGGCGTCGTTCACGGCCCCCGCGGGAATACGGCCCGGCCACCAGGCGAGGGTCGGCACGCGCACGCCGCCTTCCCAGGTCGAACCCTTGCCGCCGCGGAGCGGGCCGGCGCTGCCGCCGTCCGTCCCCTTGGTCAGCCACGGGCCGTTGTCGGACGTGAAGACCACGAGCGTGTCCCTGTCCAACCCTTGGGCGCGCAATGTGTCGAGGACCTGACCGACGCTCCAATCGACTTCCTCGACCCAATCGCCGAAACGACCGTTCTGGGATTTGCCGGCGAACGCCGCGCCGGGATAGATGGGCGTGTGGACGGCGTTGTGGGCGAAGTAGAGGAAGAAGGGCTTCTCCTTGTTCCGGCCGATGAAGTCGACGGCCTCCCGGGTGTAGAGTTCGACCATGCGACGCTGCCCTTCCCCGTCCATCAGTTCGACGACCTTCTCATCCCTCAGGAGCGGCACGACCGGCACCTTGGTCTCGGCCGACTTCTTGAGCATGTCGTTCGAGTAAGGGATGCCCAGATAGTGGTCGAAACCCTGGCGGGTCGGCAGGAATTCCGGCTGATCGCCCAGGTGCCACTTGCCGACCATCTGGGTGGCGTAGCCGATTTCCTTAAGTCTCTCCGCCACAGTAACTTCAGACTGATTAAGCCCCGAAGATTGGCCGGGGAAATAGACCCCAGGAACCGAAATGCGTGCCCCGTAACACCCCGTCATGATCTGCGCCCGGGAAACCGAGCAGACCGGAGCGGCGTAAAAACTGGTCAATTTCATGCCCTCCTTGGCCATCCGGTCCAGATGGGGGGTGCGCTGCTTGGTGGCACCGAACGGTCCGATATCCCCGTAGCCCATGTCATCGATGAAGATCACGACCACGTTCGGAGGGCGGGCAAAAGAGAGAGCAGGGGCGAACAAAGCCGCCAGTAGGAGCAGGATTGTCTTCATCTTAGGGGTGTCGGTAGCACAGCCGGATTGGCTCAGGGATGCAAGACAGGGCTCGCTCTGCGTTTGCACCGCCCGTCGCCCTTTCGACCCCGATTAGAAGCGATAAAAACGGCGTTTTCGAGCCTTCCCGCTTGCTCCCCCTATGGGTCACCCTAACTTGCGGCGAACGACCATGGTCAAATCCGATTTCGGCTATAACAGCAAGGTGGAGGGTGAGGTCATCGTGACCCGCGCCGACGCCGTCGTGAACTGGGTGCGCAGCCACTCCGTGTGGCCGATGCCCATGGGCCTGGCCTGCTGCGCCATCGAGCTCATGGCCGCCGGCGGCTCCCGCTTCGACATCTCCCGCTTCGGCATGGAGGTCATGCGCTTCTCCCCCCGCCAGGCCGACTGCATGATCGTCGCCGGCACCGTCACCTACAAGATGGCCGAGGTCGTCCGCCGTATCTACGACCAGATGGCCGAGCCCAAGTGGGTCGTCGCCATGGGCGCCTGCGCCTCGACCGGCGGCATGTATCGCTCCTACGCCACCCTGCAGGGCGTCGATAACATCGTCCCCGTCGACATCTACATCTCCGGCTGTCCGCCCCGTCCCGAGGCCCTCCTCGACGGCATGATGCTGCTCCAGGAGAAGATCCGCCAGGAAGGCGGCTCGCTGCGCCGCACCTTCCGCGGACGCACTGTCGAAACCAAGATCGTCAGCTGAGCCCGGACATGGACGCCGCCGCGCTGACCTCCCGTTTCCCTGCCACGCAGGACCTCGCCGGCAAGGACATGCCGACCTTCCGCGTCGCGGGCGCCGACCTCCTCGCCGCCGTGCGTTTCCTGCGCGACGAACAGGGCTTCGACCTCCTCGCCGACCTCTGCGGCGTCGAGTGGAAGGACCGCCCGACCCGCTTCGGCGTCGTCCTCCATCTCCTCAGCACCACGCGGCGCGAATACGTGCGCCTGCACGTCGACGCCGTCAATGACCGCGTCCCGAGCGTCTCCTCGCTGCACCCCGGCGCCAACTGGCACGAGCGCGAGGCGTACGACATGTTCGGCATCGTCTTCGAAGGCCACCCCGACCCTCGCCGCATCCTGATGTGGGAGGCCTACCCTTACCACCCGCTCCGCAAGGACTTCCCGCTCGCCGGCATCGAGGTCGAACTCCCGGCCGCCGACGTGGCCGAAGTCACCGGCAAGAAGGTCGTCCCCGCCCCGATGATGGGCGGCCCCTTCGTCTCGCACGGCGGCAAGCTGTCCGAAGGCGAACCCGCGGCCCTCGACCAGTCCTGGACCGAGGACAAACCCAAAGCCTGATTCAACGTGAAGATCACCAAGGAAATCTCCCTCGGCGACGTCGCCGCCCGTTCGGAAGAACTGCGCGGCGAGAACATGACCCTGAACATGGGTCCGTCCCACCCGGCCACGCACGGCGTGCTCCGCCTGAGCCTCGAGCTCGACGGCGACAAGGTCGTGAAGTGCGACCCGGTCATCGGCTACCTGCACCGCGGCGACGAGAAGATCGCCGAGAACATGACGTACAACCAGTTCGTCCCGTACACGGACCGCCTGGACTACCTCGCGCCCCTCGCCAACAACGTCGCCTACGCCATCGCCGTCGAGAAGCTCGCCGGCCTGAAGCTGCCCGCGCGCTGCGAGGCGATCCGCGTGCTCACCTGCGAGATGGCCCGCATCTCGTCCCACCTCCTCGGCATCGGCGTCTACGCGATGGATACCGGCGCATGGACGGTGTTCATGTACACCTTCAACGAGCGCGAGAAGCTCTACTCGCTCTTCGAGGAGCTCACCGGCGCCCGCTTCACCACGAGCTACACCCGCATCGGCGGCGTGACGCGCGACCTCCCCGAAGGCTGGCTCGCCAAGGTCGCCTCGTTCTGCGACGGCGTCGAGCGCACCATCGACGAGGTCGACAAGCTCCTCACCCGCAACGGCATCTTCCTCGAGCGCACCGAGGGCGTCGCCCCGATCTCCAAGGAGATGGCCCTCGCCTACGGCCTCACCGGCCCGAACCTCCGCGCTTCCGGCGTGCCGTTCGACCTCCGCAAGGACAAGCCTTACTCCGGCTACGAGCAGTATGACTTCGACGTGCCCGTGGGCACCAAGGGCGACTGCTTCGACCGCTACCTCGTCCGCATGGAAGAACTGCGCCAGTCCGTGCGCATCATCCGTCAGGTCGTGAAGTCCATGCCGGGCGGCGCCTGGTACGCCGAGGACGCGAAGAAGATCTTCCTCCCGCCCAAGGCCAAGGTGATGACCAAGATGGAGGAACTCATCCAGAACTTCATGCTGGTGACCGAAGGCCCGCAGGTCCCCGCCGGCGAGGTCTACTTCGAGGCCGAGAACCCGAAGGGCGCCCTGGGCTTCTACGTCGTCTCCCACGGCGGCGGCGTCCCCTACCGCCTGCGCATCCGCGGACCGAGCTTCGTCTCGCTCTCCATCCTCCCGGCCATCGTGCCCGGCAACTTCCTCACCGACATCGCTTCCATCCTCGGTTCGCTCGACTTCGTCATGGGCGAATGCGACCGCTGATCCCCATGCACGAATCCCCTTCCTCCGCCCCCGCCCGCGCGCTCAAGCCTGAGACGCTCGCCAAGGCCCCCGCCATCATCGCGCAATATCCGCAGAAGCGCAGCGCGACGATGCCCCTCCTGCACCTCGCGCAGGAAGACCGCGGATACATCACCAAGGACGACATGCACTGGATCGCCGAGCTCGTCGGCGTGACCCCGATGCAGGTCCTCGAAGTGGTGACGTTCTACCCGATGTTCCGACAGTCGCCGATCGGCCGCCGCCACGTGCGCGTCTGCCGCACGCTGTCCTGCGCCCTCCGCGGTTCCTACGCGCTGATGGAGAACCTCGAGCAGTCCCTGAACTGCCAGCGCGGCGAGACCTCGCCCGACGGCGACTTCACCCTGGAGTTCGTCGAATGCATCGCCGACTGCGGCTGCGGCCCGGTCGTCCACGTCGACGCCTCCATGCACGAGAACGTGAAGCCCGAGGACGCCGATAAGTTCGCCGCCCAGCTCAAGGCCACGCTCAAGGATCCTTCCTACGGCCAGAACCCACCCGTCCCCGGCACGCCCGAGTGGAACGGTTAATCCAAACTACTCTCCGCGACATGCCCGCAGTCGAACGCCCTCTCATCTACGCCAACCTCCGCAAGCCGGGATACACGGTCGACATCGACTGCTACCTGCGCCACGGCGGTTACGAAGCCCTCAGGAAAGCCGTCGCCCTCAAGCCCGAGGAAGTCTGCAAGGAAGTCGAAGTCTCCGGCCTGCGCGGCCGCGGCGGCGCCGGCTTCCCGACCGGCATGAAGTGGAAGTTCCTCGACCGCAAGTCGGGCAAGCCCGCCTACCTGGTCGTCAACGCCGACGAGTCCGAGCCCGGCACCTACAAGGACCGCCAGATCATCTACAAGGACCCGCACCAGATGCTGGAAGGCATCGCGATCACCGCATGGGCCATCCAGGCCAAGCAGGCCTTCATCTACATCCGCGGCGAGTTCATCCACGGCGCCAAGATCCTCGAGCGCGCGATCGCCGAAGCCAAGGCCAAGGGTTTCCTCGGCCAGAACATCCTCGGCTCCGGTTACTCCTGCGAGGTCGTCGTCCACCGCGGCGGAGGCTGCTACGTCTGCGGCGAAGAGACCGGCCTCATCGAGTCCCTCGAAGGCAAGCGCGGCTATCCGCGCATCAAGCCCCCGTATTTCCCGGCCGTCCTCGGCCTCTACAACTGCCCGACCATCGTCAACAACGCGGAGACGATGGCGCAGGTGAAGCACGTGCTCGCCTTCGGCGGCGCGGAGTTCGCCAAGATCGGCATCCCCGGCGACAGCGGCACGCACATCTGGGGCGTCAGCGGCCTGGTGAAGCGCCCGGGTCTCTACGAGATCGAAGCCGGCAAGGCCACCTTCGGTGAACTGCTCTACGACCTCTGCGGCGGCCCGCTCGACGGACGGAAGATCAAGGCGATCATCCCCGGAGGTTCCTCCACCAAGATCCTCAAGGTCGGCGAACGCTTCAAGGGCAAGCTCGCCAACGGCACCGAGTTCGACTGGGCGCTCGAGGACATCCCCCTCGACGCCAACAGCATCGCCGCGTGCGGCACGGGCCTCGGCACCGGCGGGACCATCGTCATCGACGACTCCGTCGAGATGATCCAGGCGCTCTCCAACCTCAACGCCTTCTACGCCCACGAGACCTGCGGCCAGTGCACGCCCTGCCGCGAAGGCTCCCTCTGGCTCTCCCGCGTCTCGAAGCGCATCACGACCGGCGGCGGCCTCGAGACCGACGTCCCGCTGCTGCTCGACATCGCGAACCAGGTGGCCGGCCGCACGATCTGCGCCCACGGCGAAGCCGTCGCCTGGCCCGTCCAGTCCGCCGTCCCGAAGTTCAAGGACGAGTACCTGGAATCCATCCGCAAGCGCCAGGCCGGCGAAGCCGTCCCGAAGCTGAAGCTGATCTGAGCAGGGCTAGGGTCAGGTGATGTTTGAAAGGACCGCACGAAGTGCGGTCCTTTTGTCTGAGGAGAAGATCCCACCTTTCGGTTGGCAGTCCCGCGGGTTTGAATTACTTCAATGGCAAGCCGCCCCGATGCCCCGTCGTCTCGTCACCCCCCTCCTCCTGCTCGTCGCCGGACTGGCCTCCGCGGCCGAGGACGGCAAGCTGCTCTACGAACAGAACTGCAAGGCCTGCCACCTGCCCGACCAGATGATCGTCGGGCCTTCGCTGATCGAGATCACGAAGCTCTACGCGCGCCGGCCGAAGGACTTCCTCGCCTGGGCGAAGCAGCCCCAGCGCAAGCGGACCGGCGTCATCGAGATGCCGTCCATGGCCCACCTCGGCGACGCCGCCCTCCTCGCGATCCGCGACCACATGGCGCAGGCCTCGAAGGGGCTGAAGGAACAGAAGCCCAACCCGGCCGACCCGTTCCTGCGCCCGGCCCGCCGGCCCGAAGTGCGGCGCATCTTCCTGCCCGACGCCGGCCCGGCGGCCATCGCCGTCGCCCTCCCCGGAGACCTTGCGTATGCCTTCGACGCAGGCGAATGCCGCGTGCGCTCGGTCTGGCGCGGCGGCTTCCTCGACGACTGGGCTTATTACAAGGGCAACGGCAAGGCCCGCGTGGTCCTCGCCGGCAAGGTGATCTGGCGGACCGGCCCCGAGGCATCCCCGCCACCGGTGAAGTTCCTGGGCTACGCCGTGGACGCCGCCGGTCTGCCGACCTTCGAATATGTCCGCGACGGCGCGACGTTCCGCGAGACGGTCACGGCCGACGGAAACCGGCTCGTCCGCCGCTTCGCCGTCGAGACCACCGGCCCGGTCGAGCTTCGCCTCGACCCCGCCACCACCGCCTCCGCGGGGCTCCGCGTCGGCGACGTCCTGCGCCTGACGCCGGCGGAGGCCAAGGCTTTCACCCTCACCGTGCGGCTGCCATGATCCTCTTCGCCCTGACGCTCTTCGCCGCCACGCCGGCCGCGCCGGCCGCCGACGCCTGGACCGACGCCTTCCCGCTGGCCGCGGTCGCAAGCCCCGCGGGCGTCGACGACCAGGTCGGCGGAATGGCCTTCCTGCCCGATGGCCGCCTGGCGGTCGCCTTCCATCGCGGCGAGGTCTTCCTGCGTTCGCCCGCCGGCGACTGGAAGCAGTTCGCCGAAGGCCTGCACGAACCGCTCGGCCTCCTGCCGGACGGCGACGGCGCGCTGCTCGTCATGCAGCGCCCGGAACTCACCCGCCTCGAGGACGTCGACGGCGACGGCCGGGCCGACCGCTACCGCACGGTCTGGGACGGCTTCGGGATGACGGGCAACTATCATGAGTTCGCCTTCGGCCCCGCGCGCGGTCCCGACGGCGCGCTCTACGTCGCCCTCAACCTCGCCTCGTCGGGCGACGGCATCTTCCCCGAGATCCGCGGCGCCTGGTCGCCGATCGGCCGGGCCAGCCGCGAGCAGATGGTCTCCGGCAAGGGCTTCGCGTCGAAGCTCGCCGGCCGGATGTACTCCCGCGTCCCTTACCGTGGCTGCGTGATGCGCCTGCCCGACGGCGGCCGAGGTCCCGCGGAGCTCTTCGCCACGGGCTTCCGCTCCCCGGACGGGCTCGGTTTCGACGCGCAGGGCCGTCTGCTGGTGAACGACAACCAAGGCGACTGGCGCGGGAGCAGCCCGCTCCACGTGGTCACGCGCGGTTCGTTCAACGGCCACCCGGCCTCCCTCGTCTGGCGGCCCGGCTGGGACCGTGGCGACCCGCTCGACCTCCCCGTCGCGGAACTCGAGGCGATGCGCAGCCAGCCCGCGGGCATCTTCGTCCACGGCGAGCTCTCCAACTCCCCGACGCAGCCGGCCGTCTTTCCCGCCGCCTGGGGAACGCTCGCCGGCCAGGTCGTCTTCGGCGAGATGAACGCCGCGCGCCTGGTGCGCTTCGTCGGCGAAGACGTCGGCGGCGTCCACCAGGGCGCGATGATCCCGTTCCTGGACACGAAGGCGCTGCGCAACGGCAACCACCGCCTGGCCTTCGCCCCGGACGGCGCCCTCTGGGTCGGCAAGACCCACCTGTCCTGGGCGGGTCATAACGGCCTCGTCCGCATCGAGGCGCCGAAGTCGTTGCCTCCGCTCATCGAGACCGTCCGGCTGAAGGCGACGGGCTTCGAGGTCCGCTTCACGCGTCCGGTCGACAAGGCCACGCTCGTCCCGGCCCTCCGCCGTTTCCGCTACAAATACCACGTCGCCTACGGGTCGCCCAAGGTCGACGAAGAGAAACTGTCCGCCGCGTGGTCGCTGAGCGCCGACGGCCAAGCCCTGACGCTGCCGTTGCCGGAGATCCGCGAGGGTTTCGTCCACGAGATCAACCTCAAGGGCGCGCGGTCCGTCGACGGCCGCGAGCTGCTCGGCCCCGTGGCGTATTACCAAGTCATCAAGACGAAGTAAATATCCATGCCTGGGTAGGGCGGGCCCTCCGGGCCCGCCGATTGCGGATGACCAACGGACGACGCGGAGCTTCGTCCCCCCCTGGCCCCAAGCTGTGCTTGAGGGCGTGGGTGGCTATGTCGTGACGCGGTCCCGTCCCTACCTGTATCAGGTATAGGCGGTTAGCGGTTGGCGGCTGGGAACGCAAAGGTATCGGCTACCTCTCATCCACTCAGTCCTCAACGCAGCCCCCCCATCCGCCAACCGTTAACCGCCAACCACTGTTACCTGTTACTTTTCCTTTACCCTCCCCTCCCCTCCCCTTACCAAGTCCGTCCCATGGAATTCAAGAACGTCACCGCCGTCGCCAAAGCCAACGTCTACTTCGATGGCAAGGTCGTCTCCCACACGATCCTCACCGCCGACGGCGCCAAGAAGACCGTCGGCCTGATCTACGCCGGCACGTACCACTTCGGCACCGACAAGGCCGAGATCATGGAGATCACCGACGGCTCGTGCGTCGTGGTCCAGGACGGTTCCAAGGAAGAGAAGACCTACGGCGCGGGCACCCACTTCTACGTGGCCCCGAAGTCCGGCTTCACGATCACCGTGAGCTCGGGCATCTGCCAGTATATCTGCAGCTTCATCGGTTGACGCTTCGCGGGCCTTGGGACCTCGAGGCCCCGACCGTGAGCTAGGCAAGCCAGAGCCGGCAAGCAGGGCAAGGTCACTTGCCCTGCTTGTCTCTCAGTGTCACGACGCGCGATGTGTCGATCCCTCCGTTGGCCTTGAGATTGAGGCGCACCTTGATCTCTTCCGGGCGTTCGGGCTTGAGGAACTTGAAGCGGATGCTGCGCAGGGCCTTTTCCACCGCTTCGGCGGTGGAGGTTCCCTTGAGCGTAAGCCGTCCGTTGGCCGGATCGAACGAGAAGACCAAGCCTGCGACCTCGCCATGCTCGAGGCTGACGACGGAGAAATCCATCTGGGTGAGGATATCGAAGGAGATGTCGAACTCCTTGGCCAGGGAGAGGGCTGATTTGTTCAAGGCGAACGTATCGCCGGCGGGCAGGATGTCCGGACTTGCCGGAACGATCGGACGGACGGAAACCAGGAGAATCTGGTCATCGCCCGCAGCGACGAGGTCCGTTGAGGGATTCCAGATCCGGAGCCCCTTTTCGATCGCTTCGCTCAGGATCGTTCCGTTCTGCGCCATCTGGCTCGACGCTTCCGCAAGCATATCGACGCTGGGCACCGTCACGACACCGGCTGACCGGGTGATGACATCGCCGATGGACGTGCCGGTGTCGGGGTAATTGAAGGTAAGACCGGGATTATTGATGCCGTCGCCGTTACCCAGCTGGACCGGACCGGTGACGGTGAAGGCCGCTCCAGGAGTCTTCTTGATCGGGTAGTTGGATTTGAACTTAAGGCCACCGGTCGCCGTGACATCTCCCAAGGTAACCTCGGCCGAAGTCGCGATAATGACGTCGCCGCCCGTCAGGGTCACCGCGCCGCCGAAGAGGTTGCCGGGGTTCGACAGCGTGATGTCGCCGCCGCCCGCGTTCAGGCCCGTCGTGCCCGTCACGTCCAGCGGACCCGTCTGCGTGATCG
>Ga0222714_10000993_pt1 | contig 32172 bp, 15 predicted proteins | sample C33_3DmetaG_FD_165048 | JGI IMG/M metagenome (GOLD analysis project Ga0222714, IMG submission 165048) | Estuarine water microbial communities from San Francisco Bay, California, United States - C33_3D | ecosystem: Environmental > Aquatic > Marine > Unclassified | place: USA: California... | reverse complement strand
TGACTGTGGCTGGCACCATGAGCATTGCTGGTGTTACTACGATAGATAACAGTGTTACCGTGGGTGGTAACATGAGCATTGTCGGTGCAACTGACATGATGGACTTAAGTACAAATAGTGTGACAGTGGCGGGTGCCATGAGCATTGCAGGTGCTACTTCCATGGTGGACGTAAGTACAAACAACGTTACGGTGGCTGGTACCATGAGCATTGTCGGTGCAACTGACATGATGGACTTAAGTGCAAACAGTGTGACAGTGGCGGGTGCCATGAGCATTGCGGGCGCCACTTCTATGGCGGACTTGAGTGCAAACAGTGTGACAGTGGCGGGTGCCATGAGCATTGGAGGTGCCACTTCTATGGCCGACTTGAGTGCAAACGCCATAACTGTGGATGGTGCCATGAATGTTACTGGAGCTACCGCAATGGTAGACCTAAGTGCAAACAATGTTACCATGGCTGGTGCCGTGTATGTTGCAGGAGCGACCACCATGCATGCTATAAATATTTCTACAATGGATGCTAGTGGAATAATCACAATAAATGACACAACACAATCTACTACATCAGCGAATGGAGCATTGATAGTAAAGGGTGGCGTTGGTATTGCGAATGATGTAAATGTTGGCGGTAATGTGGTAATAACCGGTAATATGACTATAAACGGTTCCGTTACTACGGTCAGCACTGCAAACTTAGATATATCGGACAACATTATATTGTTAGCAAAGGGAACAGTTAGTGCAACTAGTGATTCTGGTATTATGATAGACCGCGGTCAAACCGGAGATAATGCCTTTATGGGTTGGGACCATAGTGAAAGTAAATTCGTTATGGGTACCACAACAAGTGATGGAAATGCGGTTGGCAACATTACAGTGACACCAAGTAAGTTGATTGCAAACTTGGAAGGTTCCGTGAATAATGTAGTTATAACTGAACCTGCTAATAGTGCAACAATCACATTGGCGGATGGCTCTACATTTACAACCGCGAGCGATGTTACACATGCAGGTGCGTTTACACAAACATTTACAGCAACAGCAAATTCATCGGTCACGCTCCCAACATCTGGAACATTAGCAACTCTTACTGGCAGCGAAACATTTACAAATAAAACATTAACGTCACCAACTATTTCAACCATTCTTAACACAGGTGTCATTACACTTCCTACTGCAACTGGTACATTGATATCATCTGGTGATACTGAAATTATTACAAATGGCATGATAGCCAATGGAACAATCGATTTAACTAGTAAAGTAACCGGGGTATTACCAATTGCAAACGGCGGAACCGGTTCAGCTACTGCTCCAATGGTTTCGATTATAACTGCAGCAGACGCATCGGCCGCAAGAACAATATTAGGATTAGATACCACAAACAGTCCTACATTCACAGGATTATCCGTCGGTTCGGGCAGTGCATCCGGTGTTATCGCATCCAATGGAAATAATTCGTTAACTCTTAAGACTGGTAATACTACTACCGGCGATATCGTTGTAACAGATGGTGCAAACGGTAATATTACGTTATCGCCTAACGGTACCGGCCAAGTGGTTGTTAATAGTCATATGACAATGACTGGACGTATTAGACAATGGTAAACATAAACACACACATCAGTTTAGTGTATTAATACGAGCAATACTCAGGACATTGACTTTACGTCACAAATAATATTTATTCATGTATCAAGACACATATTTTCATAAATAAAAAAAATATATTTATGAAAAGCATGCAATCATATAGTTCATGTTTTTAGCAACTACTTTGTTATAATATATCTCAATTATGTCTTTAAAATTTATTTGTTAACATCTTTATATAGACGTACAAAGATGTCAACTGTTCCAGCTATCTTTGAATCAGATGTTACGGTTAAAAAGAGATTATTTGTAATTGGACAACAAGTTGCCGCATCCAGTCTGGTGACAAAAGATTCTACTACAAAAGGTCGTACGTTTGTTACTGGTGACACTTATTTATATAAAGGATTAATTGTTGCTGGAGATACAAATGTTCAAAACATGACTGTTAACGGAGTGTTGAGTGCTAATTTTAAAACCGAGTCTATTCCAAAATCTGTAATCGCAAACTTCAATAATGTAGACGACGATTTTACTATTGGAAAAAGACTTACTGTGACCGGCGATGTTACGTCGCAATCGCGTTTATTTGTAAACAATGACGCAACTGTAAAAAAACGGTTATTTGTTAATGATACAACCACATTGAAAGATTTAGTAGTCAGTGGAAACGTGACCATGAGTCATGCACTCAATACTATCCCAAGTACGGCTATTGCAAACAGAAATATATTTATTGATGATATTTATGCGAATAATAGATTACTCGTAGCCAATACTTCTACATTTAGTCAATTAGCAAATTTTCAAGATGTATCTATTAATAAAACTCTTTCAGTAAAAGATGTCAATATTACAGGTAATTTGACAACAAATTATGCAACTAGTTCCATACCATCAACAGCCATTATTGGTGGAGCGCTTCCTGCTAATTTATTACAAACAGATGTCACTATGAATAAAAGATTAACTGTAAGAGATGTTTCGATTAATACTGCACTCCTTGTTAATGGAAACACAAAATTACAGTCACTTGATGTTAGTGCGAATGCTATTTTTGGAAAAGATGTATACATTAATGGTAATTTATATTTTCAAAACAATGCTCCTGCTACAATTAACCCGAATATGATCATTGGAGGAGTATTGCCAACAAATACGTTAGACAATGATGTAACGTTTAAGCAAAATATTATAGCCAATCGAGATATATCATTGAATAGACAATTATCTGTAGGAAATGATGCATTTATCAATGGTACTCTCACAGCCAAACGAGATATTTATGCACAAGGACGATTACTCGTAACAAATGATACGACAATGAGTGGAAACGTGAAAGTAGATGGTACACTTACTGCAAATTATGCCGCGAATACAATTGCATCCAGTGCAATTATTGGAGGAACACTACCAGCAAATACGTTTGACAATGATATAACATTTAAGCAAAGTATTATTGGCAATCGAGATTTATCATTAAATAGACATTTGTATGTAGGAAATGATGCAACTATCAATGGTACTCTCACAGCCAAACGAGATATTTATGCACAAGGACGATTACTCGTAACAAATGATACGACAATGAGTGGAAACGTGAAAGTAGATGGTACACTTACTGCGAATTATGCACCGAATACAATTGCATCAAGTGCAATTATTGGAGGAACACTACCAGCAAATACATTAGACAATGATGTAACGTTTAAGCAAAATATTATAGCCAATCGAGATTTATCATTAAACCGATATTTGTCTGTTGGAATGGATTCAACGTTTAATGGTCACGTTACAACGAATCGTGATATTTATGCAAAAGAGCGTTTATTTGTTACCAAAGACTCAACGTTTGTTGGGAATGTCACAATAGAGGGTGCTCTCAATGTTAATGCGACTATTGCGCCGAATTCAATTACACCAGACGCTATTGTTGGAGGAGTATTACCGGCAAATACGTTAAATAATGATGTCACGTTTAAGCAAAGTATTATTGGCAATCGAGATTTATCATTAAACCGATTTCTTTCCGTGGGAGGCGAAACAACGTTTAACGCTCCTGTCACAACGAATCGAGATATTTATGCAAAAGAACGTTTATTTGTTACCAAGGATTCTACCCTTTATGGAAATCTTATAGTAGATGGTACAATCACAGCTAATTATGCACCTAATTCAATTACACAAGGCGCAATTATAGGAGGTGCATTACCTGCAAATACATTAGATAATGATGTCACGTTTAATCAAAGTATTATTGGAAATCGAGATTTATCAATTAATAGATATCTTAGTGTAGGAAATGCAGCCACTTTTTATAATACACTAACTTCTAAAGAAGATATTCATGCAGAAAAACGATTATTTGTAACAAAGGATTCTATCTTAAATAATGTTTCAGCGAATGCAATTAACATATTAAATGATAGCAGTTTTAATGGAAATTTATACGTCGCCAAGGACTTAACTGTAGTTGGGCGAATATCCGCATTACAATTTGAGAATACTTCCGTTGTAAATAATACAACCGTCACATATACAAATATTACAACCGAAGATATTTCCGTCAATGGCAATGTTTTTGTCGATGATAACATTAAAAGTAACAAGTTATTTGTTAAAGCAGATATTTCATCAAATAGACTCTTTGTTGTCGGTAAAACCGTATTAAATGATGTTAGTATTAATGGATTATTATCAGTTACATATCCTCCTAATTCAATTAGTGCAAGCGCTATTATTGGTGGAGTATTACCCGCAAATACATTTGATAGTACATTTACGTTTAATAACCCGATTATTAGTGAGGCTGATATAAGTTTAAACAGATATTTAAGGGTAGCAAAAAATGCGACATTTTTCGACCAAGTATATGCGGAAAAATCAGTTCAAGTGAAAGAAGATTTAAAAGTTACTGGTAATACCATTATTGACGGTATATTAACAGCAAACTTTGATGATGAAAGCATTCCATCTTCTAAAATAATAGGGGGTATATTGCCAGCAAATACACTTACAGAGGATGTTACATTTGATAAACAACTAACTGCACAAGGTGATATACTTGCAAATAACAAGATATGGGTACAAAATAATGCTACTTTTTATAAAAACATTTATGGTTATCAAGAGGCTCAAATTCAAGGCAATCTGCAAGTTAGTAAAGACGCCAAACTAACGAGAGCTTTTGTATCAAGTGATGCAGTAATAAGTGGAAATGTTACTGTTAGTGGAAAAATCACCGGTACCTTTCCGGATAACTCTATACCTCAATCAGCAGTTGTAGGACTAGCCGGCGGCCAGCGTTCGGCCGCATCATTAATATTTGATACTGATACAACAATGGAACAAAATTTGTATGTTACAAAAGATATTTCATCTGGTGGATTATTACACGTCAATGGTGTTGGTACGTCTACATTCGGTTCTAATCTAACCGTAAATGGAACATTTAGTGCAAGTGATTATGAATTTAATAGTATTCCAACCTATGCAATAAATGGTTTAAATGAATTAATTGCAGCAAACTCAGTTGAAAGTAACTTTAATACAGATGTGTCTATGAATAAAGGTTTATTTGTGAATCATGTAATACGTGCTAATCGTGACATTTCAGCAAATGGAAACTTATATGTACATGGTTCAGGTAAATCTGTTATTCAAAATGACCTTTCTGTGAATGGTATTTTATCCGCCAATTTTGCAGATAATAGTATTCCAACCGCAGCAATAACTGATTTAAGTGGTTATAATTATGCATTTATCCAGTCAACTTTTAATGGCGATGTGTCATTAAACAACCGGTTATATGTCAAAAAAATGTTAACTGTTTTCAATGATATTTCACTTAGTGGCCGTCTTTATATGCATGGAGCAGGCACATCTATTATCCAAAACGATTTATCCATCAATGGTACATTTTCAGCCGCAAACTATGCTGTTAATAATATTCCCATTAATGCTATATCTGGATTAACTACTGCAATCGCAGGTGATTCCGCTGCACTTATCAATGCCAGATTCAAGGAAGACATATCCATGAATAAGCGTTTACATGTTACAAGTGATATAATTGCTAAACGTTTATTGTTACAAGATGATATATCATCAAATGGCCGATTATATGTTTCGGGTGCAGGCACATCTATTATTCAACATGATTTATCGGTTAACGGTATAATTTATGGAGCAAACTATGCTTCCAATAGTGTTCCTGTTTCTGCGATTTCTGGGTTAACTCCGGCTATTACAACGGTGCTACAGAACAGTTTCAGTCAAGATGTTACCATGAACAAACGTTTACATGTTACAAGTGATGTGCTTGCAAAACGATTATTTTTACAAAGTGATATTTCCACGAACGGCAATTTACTCATATATGGGTCAGGTAAATCGGTCATTCAAAATGACTTATCGGTGAATGGTACAATTTATGGAGCAAGTTATGCAACAAATAGTATTTCAACAAATGCTATCTCTGGTCTAACTGAATTAATTGCAAGTAGTAATACTTCTCAATTATCCTCTGCGTTTAACGAAGATGTTACAATGAATAGACGTTTATTTGTAGCACGTGAATTATATGTAACTAGAGATATATCGACAAATGGCAACTTATACATATCCGGGTCAGGTAAGTCTATTATTCAAGGTGATTTGTCAGTAAATGGCATATTCAGTGCTAATTATGCAACCAATAGTGTTCCCACGAACGCTATTTCTGGATTAACTACGGCAATCACAAATGGTTCCAAATCCTATGTTGATAGCAAATTCAGTGAGGATGTTTCCATGAACAAACGTTTACATGTTACAAGTGATGTGCTTGCAAAACGATTATATTTGCAAGGTGATATATCTACAAACGGAAGCTTATTTGTATCTGGGTCAGGTAAGTCTATCATTCAAGGTGATTTGTCGGTAAATGGTACAATTTATGGAGCAAGTTATGCACCAAATAGTATTTCAACCAATGCCATCTCTGGTCTAACTGAATTAATTGCAAGTAGTAATACTTCGCAATTGTCAACTGCGTTCAATGAAGATGTCACCATGAATAAACGTTTATTTGTATCACATGAATTAAACGTAGCTAGAGATATATCTGCAAACGGTAATTTATACATATTAGGGTCAGGTAAGTCTATTATTCAAAGTGATTTGTCCGTAAATGGCATATTCAGTGCTAATTATGCAACCAATAGTGTTCCCACGAACGCTATTTCTGGATTAACTACGGCAATCACAAATGGTTCCAAATCCTATGTTGATAGCAAATTCAGCGAGGATGTTTCTATGAACAAACGTTTACATGTTGCAAACGATGTGATTGCAAGACGATTATTTTTAGTAAATGATATATCTACAAATGGTAACTTATACATATCAGGTTCAGGTAAATCCATCATTCAAACTGATTTGTCGGTGAATGGCACATTTAACGCCAATTATGCAACGAATAGTATTCCCACGACTGCTATCTCTGGATTACCTGAATTAATTGCAAGTAGCAATACAACGCAATTATCTTCCGCTTTCAGTGAAGATGTTACCATGAATAAACGTTTATTTGTATCACGTGAATTATATGTAACTAAAGATATATCTGCAAACGGAAACTTATACATATCAGGTTCAGGTAAATCCATCATCCAAACTGATTTGTCGGTGAATGGCACATTCAGTGCGAATTATGCAGCCAACAGTATTTCCACAAATGCTATTTCTGGATTAACTACGGCAATCACGAATGGTTCTAAATCCTATGTTGATAGCAAATTCAGCGATGATGTTTCCATGAACAAACGTTTACATGTTGCAAATGATGTACTTGCAAGACGATTATTTTTACAAAGTGATATATCTGCAAACGGTAACTTATACATATCAGGTTCCGGTAAATCCATCATTCAAGGTGATTTGTCGGTGAATGGAGCATTCAACTTCAATTATGCAACAAATAGTGTTCCTATTACCGCTGTTTCTGGTTTAACTACGGCAATCACGAATGGTTCTAAAACATATATCGATAGCAGATTCAGTGATGATGTTTCCATGAACAAACGTTTACATGTTACAAGTGATGTACTCGCAAAACGATTATTTTTACAAAGTGATATATCCACAAACGGTAACTTATTTGTATTTGGGTCAGGTAAATCCGTCATTCAAGGTGATTTGTCTGTGAACGGTATATTTAATGCTAATTATGCAACGAATAGTATACCGGCTACATCTATATCTGGTTTAAGTGATGCAATTATGGCTACACAAACTGAATTACAACCTACATTTTCGCAAGATGTGTCAATGAACAAAAATGCGAGCGTGAAATCAAACTTATATGTAAATGATGCGTTATTTGTAACAAGTACAACTTCTAAATCGATTATCCAACATGATTTATCGGTGAATGGTACATTTGCTGCTGCTAATTATGTTGCCAATAACATACCTATGTCTGCAATTAATGGATTAACTTCATACGTTAATACGGCTGCTGACCAACGTATTGGAATTGCATTCAGTAATAATGTTACTTTGGCTGATAATTTAACTGTAAATAAAGATTTGAAAGTAAGAGATATTTCAATGACTGGGGCGTTATATGTAAAGGGTACAAATAAATCTGTTATTGAACGTGATTTATCAATTAATGGTACATTATATGCATCCAGTTATGCACCTAATAGTATTTCAACGGATGCGATTTATGGATTAACCACTTTAATCAACAATTCAGTTAATTCATCTCTAACAGGATTTTCAGGTGATGATATTACATTTGGTGGGTCGATATCTACACAGAATGATGTAACCGTAGGTCGGTCATTATATGTTAGTGCAGATATTTCTGCACATAATCATGCCTTCATAAAAAAGAATTTAATTGTTGGAAATGATGTATCCATAAACGGTAAATTTTGGGCGAGTTCATTTACTGATAATAATATTCCAGTGACTGCAATTAATGGGTTGACTGCAAATACACAAACCATTGCAGCATCCGTCATTCGTGATAAAAATCTATATGAAGACCTTAGCTTGAATAAACGATTGTATGTGCAAAAAGATATTGAATCTTTCACTAACATACGCGCCGGACAAAATTTAATTACATCTGGAAGATTGTTTGTGAATGGTACAAGTTCATCCATTTTTAACGGCGACATATCTGTAAACGGTACAATATCTGCAAATAATTATAAAGATAGTAGTATTCCTATATCGGCAGTTTCTGGGTTGGGTGCATTAGTAGCAAGCGCAACTGGTAATAACGAGGCACTGTTTACTGACGACATTTCCTTGTCTAAATCGTTATATGTGGAAAAAGATATTTCATCAAATGGATTATTGTATGTTTCTGGCACAGGTACATCCGTTTTTAAAAATAACTTGAATGTAAATAATAACTTAAATGTGCTTGGTACATTAACGGCAAGCGCTTACGCAACGAACTCCATTCAACAAAGTGCAATTGTCGGTTTGGAAAGTGCATTAGCTGCTGCAGGTAGTTCTGGTACATTTAACAACGATGTTACCATAACAAAACGTTTGTTAGTAACTGACGACATTTCATCAAATGGCCGATTATATGTTTCTGGAGGAGGCACATCCGTTTTTAAAAATAACTTGAATGTGAATAACAACTTAAATGTGCTCGGGACATTAACCGCGACTACTTACGCTGCAAATTCTATTCAACAAACTGCCATTATTGGGTTGGAAAGTGCATTAGCTGCTGCCGGTAGCTCTGGTACATTTAACAACGATGTTACCATGACAAAACGCTTGTTTGTAACGGATGACATATCATCAAACGGCCGATTATATGTTTCTGGAGCAGGCACATCCGTGATTAAAAATAACTTGAATGTCCTTGGTACATTAACCGCTTCTACTTACGCGGCGAATTCCATCCAACAAAGTGCAATTATTGGATTGGAAAGTGCATTGGCTGCTGCGGGTACTTCTGGCACATTTAATAATGATGTTACCATAGCAAATCGCTTATTTGTAGCGGATGATATTTCGTCAAATGGTCGATTATATGTTTCTGGAGCAGGCACATCCGTGATTAAAAACCACTTAAATGTCGCTGGTATATTAACTGCTGGTTATAACAATAAAAGTATTAGCTACAATGCCATCGATTTCACTGGTGCTAGCGAATATATTCCAGCGAGTGCAATTATCGGCAGTAGTAGCACAAGTACTTCATTTACAGGTAATGTGACGGTTGAAAATTCATTCACCGCTCTTTCAACTGCATCTTTTAATGCAGGGATTAATGTAACTGGTGATGCAGTCATCACTGGCAACTTGTCCATTGCAGGTACTACTACCACTATCAATGCCGCAAATCTAGATATTTCAGATAATATCATCATGTTAGCAAGCGGTACTACTACTGCTGCCTATGACTCGGGTATTATGATTGAGCGAGGAACTGCAGGAGATAATGCATTTATGGGATGGGACAGCAGTGAAGGTAAATTCGTCATGGGTACAACCGCGGCGACCGGTACCGCTACCACAAACTTAACCATCAATAAAGGAACAATTATAGTTGATTTAGAGGGTACAGTAAAGACACCTGTGCAAAACACTATTACCACCATGACCGGATTAAAGAGTATAGGTAACGCAACCGATAATATTACACTTAACGGTAATCTCACTATGACGAGTAGATTTATTAAACAATTCTAAACCAAATCATTAAGCAATGCACAAATCGCAACATATATACATGTGATGTAAAAACTTTTTATTAAACTGAACTATGTAATATATTTTGTTTCTCTATCAAAAAATGTACAAACAATATATATGTCACTTGCCACACTAAAGAAAAAAACCGCAGCAAAGTATAATAATTCTAGTGTAAACACCAAACATGGATTTTCACTTAACGGCGGTTATCGTAATCAAGGATATGTAGGACAAACATCGCTGTCTAGATCTTTACCGCGTACACCAATGAGAGGTAATACACCACGTGGACATGGGGGGTGTTGTGGAACATACCGGGTTTCATCAATCATTCAATCCGGAGTTACTTCAACAGAAGACCCTTCTATTATAAAAAAATCCGTCATCACTACAAAGGGCATGTTAGACGTTCGTTTCTGTGATGAACCTTGCAATGTAGTTAAACCAGATAGCAATCTTAATGCAAATACACAGGGCGAACAAGTCATTCGTAAACAAAAGAAAACATTAGCGTGTATACAACCCTCCCAACCAAACTGTTATAATATAGGAAACTGCAAACGGCCAATATGCATATGTACAAAGCCCGAAAGTGATTATTTACCTCTTTCAAGCAGCGCATATATTCAAAATCTAGGAAAAAAGTGCATTGAAAATGATATTGTATATGTTCCAGTTTCTATATGTAGACAACCAATAGTTTCTATATGTAGACAACCAATTCTTTAAAAGTTATGAAAAATAAAAAATTGATAGTTACTTATTAACCATAATAAGAAGTATATTATACTTCTCATTATGAATTCTACAAACACAATTTTAGAAAAACAACAGCAAGAACAAATGCATGTAGATAAATACTTACTTTCCCTTAACGAAAAAGAATTAAAAGCATATCACATTGCACGCGAACATCTTGGTATGTCATTTTCTCTAGAAAAAAGTATTGGTTACTTGAATTGGAAAAAAGATAATATTACGACTTTAAAAACTTAAATCTTTATCGTTGTAAACCAAACAATCAACTCACTTGTTCTTATTATTTTTAAAATCTTTATAAGATAATACCGTCTTTTGTAACTGTGTCTCTCCTTCTAAGTTAGTAAGATGTGATGACGAAAACCCGTTTAGTTTATTTGTATATTTTTTAATCGGTTGCAGAAATTGCATATTTATCATTTTTCCCATATGTATAAATCGATTTCGACAAGCATCTTTTGGTTTTTGTATAACTGTGTTAGAAGCTAAGTCTGTTTTTGTTTTATTCGTTTCGTTTGCATTTTCAGTCTGCTTATTATATTTTTTAAATTTTGCAAACGCAGATGTGTCTACTATGGACGTTTTATTTTTGTTTTCATAATGATTCTGTTTATTTGGCTGTTCTATATAATGAATCGGTATCAAAACAGAATGTTTATCATGTGGAGTAATTTCATTATCCACAAAAAAATCCCTACACCTATATGTTAAACAGTACTTCATCGCAACCATATTTAATATTCTAATCGATATAACACTTATATCACTATAATATACAAAACCTAGTTTATACGGGTCATAATACATTATAAGATTTCCACGCGGCGTAGATTCATATAATAATCTACGCTTCCATTCAACTTCTAAACGGTTATTTGCATCAACTAAAATTTTCGTTAAAGCCTCCTTATTATAAAAACATTTATCAATATTTTCATTATACGTGTCAGTCGTGTCATATGTTTTTAGAAATCGATTTGTGTGTTTTTCAATATACATATCCACCGGAGATTTTATTTTATTCAATGATGCATCCGCCACACCTAACCATACTAAAACGCGATTAAATATAGGAGAAGATACTGTTTTTATGTATTCACGTTTGACATAGGCAATTTGTAGCAAAGTTGCCGTAGCAAAAAAACAAATAGATTTCATTTATATTTATAACAGTTATCGTTTATGCTATTTTTGTTGAATAAAATAATATTAATTGTCTTTTTTTGCATTCATCATAGCCACCTCTTGTTTACGTAACATTATCAAATCATTCATTTCTTTTTCTAAAAAGGGCACTTCTATGCGTTGGTAATTCTTATATTTGTTTTCCGGATGCATGCAAACTAAATATAATGCAGTCACCTTTTTTCCATATTTATGTTCCAAAATGGTCTTATATACATTTAACTGTAATGCATAATGCCAAAAGTTAGTATCGGGCAAATGTGAAATACATGTCGTCTTTGCATACTTTCCAAACTCTGCTTCATGTTTTATTTCTTGACATCTTTTCCAATCATAAATTTGCAAAGTTCCATCTGGGTTCTCATATATCATATCGATCGACCCCGATAATTTTAATTCTTCGTAATACACCATCCATTCCGTTCGATAGGGAACCAGATGGTTATAATCACGTTCAAAATTTTTGAAAAATTCAAATTCTGGACTATCATCGGTTACATCCATCCCGTTATAATAACATTCTATGTTATTATGCATTTGTGTTCCTGCGCAAGCTGCAGCATCTCGATTGTCATCCCATGCTTTTTTAATTTGTTCGCGTGTCATTCCATAATACTTATAAGATGGATTTGTCCAATTTTTTGACTTCATCATCTTATCAATAATTCCATCCGCATCAAAGTCTGCAAAATGATGGTGATTCCACGTTGTTACTGAAGTGTACCCTCCTCTATCCCCCTTTACCGTGTAAATATGTGGACCTTCCTCAAAACTAATATCTTTATCCCGAATATGTGCATTTTTAGTAGCGAGATACTCGCGTGTTCCGAAATTATTTTCCATTGTAGTCATTACAACTAGTTTTAACAAGTTGGAAGTAAAAAATAAATAAAATACATATCAATTTTTCACATAATAATGGTATTAATCAAATTCAATGGATGGAATAAATGCAACTTTTATATGAGTGTAAAGTTGGTGTCTCACTTTTTGACAAATACCTTCTGTTGTATTTCGAGAACCACCTAATATTTTTTGATAATAATCCACATACATATTTGTCCATTTTTCGTCTTCGTTTATTTTTTCTTCATTTTTATCAAACCAATGTTGTTTGAAATCAACAATAAACTGTTTACACACTCGACGTAAATGTTTATCAAATAATGCCGCTGTCAATATAGACCATGTAAACACACCATTATCCTCTTCTTCATAAACATAAAAAGTGTTGGCGCGATTTTCAAACGCTTTAATTGGAAGAATCTTACCCGGGCAAGACAGTGCAGACTTCCAAGTTGAAACTATACCCGAAATTAAACCATTACTATAAACATCTTCTAATTGTAAATGAACCGCCGGTAATACGTTATTTTCGAACCAAGACGTAAACGATTGTTCGGGTCGATGCTCTTTTAGCAACTTGTTTAAATAGTCAAGCACATTCACTTTATTACGTCTTGATAGTTGCTGCTTTAACTGCGCATTTTCCTTTTCAACCTTTGTCACACGAACCGCCAATTCTTTTACCAATTGATACAAACTATACGTGTCGGGCGGTAATTCAATCGATTCCGCTTCGTACTCATGGTCATGTAAAGTTTTATTAAAGAATTCACAACAAATGATATGTCGTTCATAATTATATTTATGTGTGTATACTTTGGCACAGGATTTGCAACTATATCCGGAGTTGTTTGACATGTTTTTTGTAGACTCACAGTATATATTGACGTATCAATTTTTCAAAATGCTCATGATATTTAGTGAAAACCGTACAAACAAAACTGTCAACGCGATGCCAACTACAATTCGTATGAATACACAAGTAATTAATCCATCATTTGTTACACAAGTAAGTTTGCAAGAAAACATGTTTTCAAGATTACAAAATGTTAAAAAATGTACAAATTGTGGCAAATAAAATATGCTTTATTTATATAAATGAATAAGACTACAAATTACGTGCTAACTGGTCTCGCTCTCTTTTTCGGTATCAGTATATTTATGGACCGTCTTAAAATGTTTCCATTGTTTGAAGGCATGGAAAATACAGAAGAAAAAGATAAGAATAAGGACAATGACAAGGAGAAAGACAATGACAAGAAACAAGAATCACTTGTAACAAAGGACACACCAATTGTTACCTATAATTTTTAAATGAAAAAGTAAACAATGTAAATATTTATTGTCTATAATCATCGAGTGTTGAATGGTTTAGATAGAAACGATATATAATTTATCCTTTATATATTATATATACGCAAATGACCGATTATTATAATAAACACGACTTATTTATGGAACCCAAAACACAACAATATGGTAACCATATGATAATGACGAATGTACATAAATCTACGAAAATCAAGCACATCAGCATTGATACTCGTTTTCGTGATGATTATGATTTTACGCAACCTGCAAATTTTCAAGTAGCATTGCCAGAAAGAATAAATGATGTTCATTCTATGCGCGTTACAAATATTGAATTACCCATGTCGTTTTATAATATTTCTGCGAACTTAGGTAATAATTACTTTAAAATTATTAATGGCGTAAATGTTGAAATGATTGTTCTCGATGATAACCATTATACCGCTAGTACACTCAGTACGCAAATTGCTGCAAAATTAGCCGCTTCCACTTATGGGAAAAATTTAACGGTTACAATACTTGCTAACCAGAAAACAAACATGACTACGACAGTAAACATAAGCGTTGTATTTGATGTGGATACAACCGGCAATCAAGATAAATTTAATTTTAAACAAAAACTTGGCTGGTTACTAGGTTTTAGAAAAACAACGTATAATGTTGTTACTACTGGAAGTACACGTTCAGAGTGCATTATTGACATTTCGGGACCCAGATATTTATATTTAGCAGTCGATGAGTTCAACAAAGGCCATCAAAACACGTTTATAACCCCTTTATCGTCTTCTTTGATTAATAAAAATATACTTGCTCGAATTGCGTTGGATGCACAAAATCACGGATTTGGTAGTATACTTCCCGCGAATCACTATAACGGATTACTTACTAGCGACACTCGTGGATATTCTGGTAAAATCGATTTACAAAAAATGCAAGTTCAGCTATTAAATGAGATGGGTATACCGATGATGATGAACGGTTCCGATTTTTCCTTCTGTTTAGAAGTGATATGCGAATGAAAAATTGATACTGTAAAGCATATTTAAAATACAAATATATAATATATTCAACTGCTTAATCATGGAAGAATCTTCTGTTAATACGGTGAAACGCATCGTACTAACAACCACCACCACCACCACCACCACCACCACCACCACCACCACCAATACGTCTTGTTCAACTACAGCGAATTTATCTCATTTATCTGCTGAACAACGTTACGCCTATCAACAATTTACCCAAGGTTATAATTTATTCATTACTGGTCCTGGTGGTACAGGTAAAACGCGACTTATTCAGCATTTACTCGATTATGCGCATGAAGCGCATCGCCCAATCCAAATTTGTGCAATGACTGGATGTGCAGCGGTCTTATTGAATTGTAATGCACGAACATTACATTCATGGAGCGGAATTAAACTGGCAAAAGGTCCAGCAAAAGATGTTGTGAATTCTGTATTAAAAAATAAAAGAGTGGTGGCTCAATGGCGTAAAATTAAATGTTTGGTTCTCGATGAAGTCAGTATGCTTTCAAAAAAGGTATTCGAAATTATAGAAGAAATCGCAAGAAAAACAACAAAAATCAATTTACCTTTTGGTGGAATTCAAGTTGTATTTACCGGGGATTTTTATCAACTTCCACCAGTAGGTACAAACGGGGAACCCGACACACAACAATTTTGTTTTGAATCTCCATTGTGGAATCAAGTGTTTCCTGCTCGCAGTCATGTTGTATTAACTACCATTTTCAGGCAAACTGACCAAGAATACATTCATATATTGCAACAAATTCGTGTTGGAAATATTAGCGAAGAAAGTATCAAAAAATTACAACAATATGTTAATCGGCCGTATGATGCTAGCAAGCACAACCATTGTACTCCAACCAAATTATTTCCACTACGTTCCAAAACAGATTATGTGAATTCTATGATGTTCTCCAAGATTCAAGAAAAAGAACACGTTTTTATTGCAATCCGCAAAACAGATTGTTATACGCACATTGAATCCGGCAAACCACTTTCAATTGAAATGAGACAACGATGTTCTCGAATGAGTGCCGCAGAAATCGAATATGAATTAGACCAAATGGTAAATAATTCACCATGCGTTACTACATTACGACTCAAAGTAGGTTCCGCTGTAATGTGTACGGTCAACTTGGATATGGACAATGGTATATGTAACGGAGCGCAAGGTGTTATTATAGATATGAAAGATAATGGAACGGGTACTATGATTCCAGTGGTTCAGTTTGCTAACGGAATGGTACGAACCATTTCAGTCCATTATTGGCAATCGGAAGATTATCCATCTTTGGCAGTCGGTCAATATCCATTATGTTTAGCATGGGCTTTGACAATACATAAAATTCAAGGTGCAACTTTAGACATGGCGGAAATCGATATTGGGCACAGCATTTTTGAATACGGTCAAACATACGTGGCTTTATCACGTCTGCAAACATTAGATGGACTTTATTTATCTGGGTTTCAACCACAACGAATTAAAGTGAATCCAGTGGTCCATGACTTTTACAAAAATATTCCAAATATTGATATGTCGGTTGAAAAAACTTCAAATGTGTTTTCATTTGCGGATTATGAACTGAAAGAGGAACATTATGAAACGTCCAACATTAAGCGCATATCGCTTATTTAACAAATCTCACAAATTTGCGTAGCATAATTTGTTTATATAATATAAAATGGTTGCAGGGAGCATTTTACCAATTACAATACATAATGATAAACTTCTTTTTTTATTTGGTAAAGAAAATTCCATGGAAGATAGTGCCAAAGGCTGGTCAGACTTTGGAGGGGGCGTTGATGCCGGAGAAACACCTTTTACAACTGCGTTACGCGAAGGCGGGGAAGAACTAACCGGATTTTTGGGTGATAAGCATGCAATTCGTAAACTGATTCGAAAGAATGGAAATACATTTCATATTGAACATAACAACTATCATGTTCACATGTTTTATTTACCCTATGATGCAAACCTTCCTCTGTATTATAATCAAAACCACCGATTTTTATGGGAACGTATGGACAAAAAAGTATTAAATGATTCCAAATTATTTGAAAAGATTGAAATACAATGGTTTTCAACTCATGAATTAAAACAAAAAATCTCACAATTTCGTCATTTTTACCAAGAAATTGCCAAATTATTTATCGAAAAAAAAGATGAAATTGAAACTTTTGCAAGAAAAAATGCCAAGTTATCCTATAAATCCAATCACAACAAAACAAAAAAAAATCGTAAATAAAAGTTTCATATGACTCATCTTGCTACAGAATAACTTAATGTAATATTTAGTAGTACATTAAGTGCCCGCGTTGTTTGTGTTATATTATATCGTCAAAATAGCATAATAAAATACATAGTAATTGTATATAAATATCCCGTCGATGTCAAATAATTCATGGAAACAATATGGCGGTTTCAATAGAATGGATAATTTTAATACGGTTAATGTAGGTACAGTTATTGCCGACCAGTTTATTTCTAGAACTACTCGACCCACGTATCAGTTTTTTAATGGTACAATTGAAGTAACAATGGATTTGTCAGCCGGAGTAAACGTTATTATTGGAAATAGTTCCTATATTAAGAAGGATGTGTTCGTTGAACGAGACATTTACTCTAACAGTAAAATTTATTTCGGTAATAGGACATTTAAAAATATTGGAAATGCATTCCCAGCATTGCCGGAGACAAACACTCGTGCATATTTGTATGGAACTGATAGTAAGATAGGTATTAATACAACTACTCCCAAAACCGTATTTAATGTTACTACGGACGATGTAAGTGCTACTAATATTATTACTTTTGAATCTAAGAATGCTAATATACGTAACATTATTGCACAAAATAAAAATAAACACGGTCTTGTAGTAAATTCATCCGACGCTAGTTCTGCGATTCAATTCTATAATACATCCACTACAGATAATGGTAATAGCCCAAGTGCCATGATTACTTATTATAACGGTGTATTATCGAGCAAAACCACTGACGGAATTGTATCGTCATCTAGATATTCACAAATAGACACATCTGGTAGTCATTTATTATTGAATTCTAGTGGGGTTTCTATCAAAACTGCTGGAGATATTTTATTAGATACTTCAGACAACTTTACATTAAACAGTGATACAAGAATTTTATTTGATATTTCACTTGCAAGTATTACATTAGCGCAAGATAAACGTATATTGGTAGACACATCCAACGCCTTTATACTCAATTATCCAACTGGTAATCTTACATTAGATGGAAGCGCAAGTGTGCTACATACCACACAACCGGTCGATATCATATCGGTTGGTGAAAACAACGATGGTGGAAATATTACATTAAACACAAATGGAGGGTCTATTAAAATGAATTCATACGAACTGAGATTAAATTCTCTTTTAAAATTTGCTCCATTAACACGTGACATATTAGACGATAACATGTTTAATGAATCAGTTACGGTGTATGACAATTCACACCAAGTGTTTTTATACGATATATATCGTAACAATGATATCAAGTATGGTCACTCAATTAATTATGTTGGTACGGATGATAAAGCTACTACGTTTATGCATATGACACCTGCCACTATGAAAACCGGAGGTACTATTGGTGGTGGATTAACTCCCTACGATACTACAAGAAGCGTTACTTATATGGGTACTACGGATTCTGCCGGAGAATATGTTAATTCACTCATGGCTGTATCCAGTAGCAATACACATAAATACTTATCTACGGTCGGTATTAACACTTATCAACCAAATACAGAGAACTATGCTCTTGATGTAAATGGCGCGTTACATTTGGGCAACGGTGAAATTAATACTATTATTACATCCGGGTTTGAAATGACTCATATTAGTATAGCCAAAGCTCCATATTCGAATTATGGTATAGCAGTTGGATACCCAACTACTTCCATTACGAATAGTGATCCGATTATACAATCGTACAAACAATTTTTATTATATACAACTGATGGCGGAAAAAGCTGGAATCAAAGTGATATATACGCGTTATCTGCTATTACTGATGATATCGCTTCAACTTTTCATAGCAGTTTTATGTTGGATAATCAATATGGGTTTATTTCTGGTGATAATGGATATCTTTTCATGACCAAAAATTCAGGTCAAACCTGGTATAAATTTGTGCTTAAAAATACAGCAGGTACTGAAATTGATGCAACTATTATTATTGAAACCATTTCTATGACTGCGGAACGTACCCGGTTGATTATCACTTATAGACTCATGAACAGTACGAGTACAACCAATGTATTAGTTGTTGATGTACCCGCATTAGAAAGTATGATTCCAAGCCAGATTTACTACACTGGACCGTCTACAAATAACGTTGGTTCTCTCACCGCTAAGACGATTAATCCTAATTTTAATATTCAATCTAACCCTCAGCATATGAACGGTATTTTGATAACATCTTCCTCTGCAACAGACTCGTATGTATATTTTGCAGGAAACGGAGGAATCGCTAGATACAAATCTTCCGTTTTACAAGAAAATATTACTTATTCTGCTAGCGATGTGTACAATGTTTATATAAATACAAATTATAAATGTGTTAGCGCATTTAATGATAATTATGCAATTGCAGTCGGTGATACTACTATATCATACACAGTTAATGGTATTAATTGGAAACACATAGATATAATTGCAATTGAAGAATGTACATTTTCACTTATATCAGTTATTGCATGTAACACAAATTCTGCAATTGCAATTGCCACAAATGGCAAAGTTTTTTGCTCCTATAACTGGAGTGCAACCACGCCAACATGGATAGTTATGCCAGATAATATTCTTAACACATCCGGTGCAAAAAATTTGTTAGTCAGCGATTCTGGTTATATCAAAAATATATCTATGGTCGATATTTCTTCGTTTTTAATTAATAATGTGACTACGCCTTACATGGACAGTGCAGATGATGCCAATGACATTGCTGGACATAGTAAGATTTTATATTGTTATTTACCAAATTTATTCAATAAACTCAATAATGATGTACTAGATGTATCTGGTAGTATGGCAATCAGCGGTCAAATTAAGGTATACGACGGAGAAGTATTTGTAAATTCTATTAATTCCAATGAAAATAACAAAAACCCGGCGGATGCAACCACTATCAATGTGGGCTCAAATACTCACATTGTAAATATTGGTCACAACGACAATAAAACCACCATGGAAGCGGAACTACGTAAAGATTTCGATACAGGCAGGTCTGTTATTAATATTGGTGCAATTGACCCAAATACACCAGATAGTTCGTCTGTCCTTATTAACATTGGTAACTATAGCAACAGCAAAACAAATCGGCTTTCAAATATTATTAATATTGGACGCGGCAAAGATATTACATCGCTCGGCGGAACGGTCGTATTTAATGGTCCTGTTATTTATTATAACGATGCCTTGGTAACAACTCTTAGCAAAGGGTTTCAAGTGAATGAGAATAACTTTGGTACCGCCATCCCATTATATATGGAAATGATGTCTGACATGAAATATTATAATGATGATTATCTTCCCAATGGTGTATTTAAACCAGAAATTAATTATTATGTATATGATTTTAGGTCATTAACGCCAACTGTACCTGAAATCAATGATTACTTAAATACTAACATCGGCACTCTTGCTGCGAATTATTTGCTAACATTTCCAATGCACAATACATTGTTACCATATGGCATATCTGGAACAGATTCATCTAATTATACCTACAATACATCTATCTACAATACTGCGTTTGAAAGTTACGTACTTCAAGAATATATTAACCATGTTATGGAGACCCGTTATTCCGGATTTAATTATGTAATTAATGACCGTACCAATATGGTTGAAGTCGATAAAGGATTACTAGAAGAACAGGTTTCACTCGGTGTATTAGCTATAACCTATGTTGATTATTATTACCATTTACCATTTAAGGGATATGAACTTGATTTGGAACTTTTTATTGAAGAAATTTATAAACCCTTTCATTCTGGAAGAGGTTCTGGAATGTTTGTGACAGATAATACGGATGTAAATGCCGGATTCTTTAAAGTATCAGAAGACATGAACGGCTGGGTTATTAAACCAACCAATCCTAGTTCTAACGTGGTTAAATTAGATATAAATAACCTCAAGATTACTGATTCAAGCGGGGTAAATCCGGATATTGGCATCCACGGTATTAAAAATGGATTAGTGGTAATGACGAGACCAGTTGGCACTGATATTATCGATTCCAGTTATGTATTAACTGTTAGACAATTCGATATTAGTAATATACTTGTACGTGATTCGAATGATTCAACGGATGAAAAACAAGTTATATCAAATAGCCTATTGGTTAAACAAAATCTCGATACAAATGGCAGTCTGTATGTTGCCGAAAAAACAACATTAGTTGGCGACGTCTCATTAAATAATAAACTTACTGTAGAAAATGATGCTTCGTTCAATGGTAATGTTTTCATTGCAAAAGATATGGCTATTATAGGTAATGTTGTGATTGATGGATTGTTTACTACTACGGCATACCAATCGAATTATATCGTAAATACTGTGACAAATAACTATGAATTCATTGTTACTACAGATATGTCTTTAAGTGGCAATCTATTTATTGCCAAAGACGCCTCATTTAATGCAAACATGGATATTAGTGGACATGTTGCTATTGGTAAATACAACCCGGTTGTTTCGTTAGATATTAGTTATAATGATGCTATTCGCATTCCAGTCGGTACCACAAATGAGCGTCCAATTGATTATAATAGTCAAGGTGTGTTGGTTTTAAAAGATAACGTGGCATTGAATAATCCAGCAGACAAAAACCATTATATTGGTTCCATTCGTTATAATACTGACAATAAACAATTTGAAGGGTTTGGTCCGGCCGAATCATGGTCCACACTCGGTAGTGTTAGAAATATTTCTCAAAACACTAAAATCATTGCATCGTATCCAGACCCCGGGTCAACAAATAACGACCTTATGTTTTTTACTGCAAATAAAAATAAATTGCTGTTAAGTGATGAAGTTGAACGAATGCGAATAGATAGTAGCGGAAACGTCGGTATAGGCATATCTATTCCAGAATCTACATTTCATGTCGATATTGTTAATAATCCGGATGATAAACATATTGCCGGTATGTTTACAAATTCAAATTTAAAAGCAACCTATAACTCGGATGTCGAATCTATAATTGCCAATAATATTGCTACTTATATTAACGCATATAAAACGGAAATGAGCGCTTATTACGCATCATATTCAAATTATGGAGACTATTCACTCACTGGTATAACGGGTACATCTATCTCAAATTACAAATACGACTATTATTATCATAATATTCATTTTGAGAATTTTGCATTAAGAAAATATATTGATGAAAGAAATTTTAAGCTGGTTTCACCGTATGGTACTTATTTATCACCAGGTTCAACGACCGTATATACATACGACTTTAAAGGACGGTATGATGTATCATTCAACTTGGATATAGAAACGTATGTCACTGAAAATATTGATGATATCCTTAGAACAAAAGCCCTCACTACTCAAAATTTAAATTTTAATTATTTTACAACAGATGTAGGGAATGGATATTATATGAATCCCCTGATTCCTGGTATTTTTGTATCAGGCACATCCGCAGAGACTTATAAATATGAATATTACGATTTTACCAATTCTACTTTCAACTATGCTATTGCCCGGGCATATTTATATGAAGGTTATCAAAATTATATCACAAATAACAACACACAAACAAATATTTATAGTCTAGGTGCTATTAATGTTGCCTATCCACCGATTGCACCCACTATTATAGTTAACAACGGAACCTCTTATCAAGGTACAATTAGCAATCAAGCGTATGGAAATGGTACATATAATATTACGTCCAACTTCGACCAAGGTTCATATGTGTTAAGTTGTTTATTTGACCATGTTCAAGATGAATCCAATCTTCCAGGAAAAAGAATGTTTTTTACGGTTAGTCGCGGAACTCTTCGATTGTTTTTTGTACTCGCAGAAAGTATCGTGTTACAGAAATTAAGAATTTACAACAATAACGCAGCCGAAGTATTTACTCTTAGAACTGCGGCTGACATAAATGATGACAGTGGTACCGTGTTGATTACCCAAAATGGATGGAATTCAACCTACGACAATGCATGGGCAGATTATCCAGTTAACGGAGAAAATGCAGTGGGTTCAACCAACCGATTTTTATTAACCATAACCGGGTATTTAAATACTGTTACGTACTTACAGTTTAGAGAAATCGAATTTGTAGGTGATACAAATAATAATTTCCCTTTAGGTGTTACTTCTTCACCATCTGGTTTAGGATATGATTTTATTAGCAATTGTAGCGTGGTTATCGGCAACGATAAAAATCATACCAATAATGCAGCTAATATAATTTATTCCTATTTAAATAATGAAAATAATCAATCTAGTTTATCGCTTGGATTTGCAAAAAATGAAAATAAAATGTTTATTCGAGCAGATGGTAAGATTGGGTTAGGAACTACCACACCGACTAGCGAGTTAACTGTCATTGGAGACACATTTGTTAGTTCACGTCTATTTGTAACCAGTGACGTTTCAATGAATAACCGTTTATATGTTTCGAATGATGTTTCTTTTACAAATAAATTTTACGTTTCGAATGATGTCATATGCAACAATAGAATGTATGTGAATGGGGATACATCATTCAACAATAATGTTGATATTCGTGGATACGTAGGAATTGGTAAAACGAAACCCTTGGTTTCAGTGGACATTAGTTATACGGATGCTATCCATATTCCAAGTGGTACCACTGGAGAAAGACCGATTAGAAAAGAATGGGACAGCGTCAACAGTGTATATATTTACAAAGACGAAAATGGTGTACTTATATCCAGTCCCGGCGAAAAAGATAAATACATCGGTGCGATTCGTTACAATAAAGATAATGAACAATTTGAAGGGTTTGGTCCGGGTAATGATTGGAATTCTTTAAATGGATTATACAATAATTCGCAAAACACGAAAATCATGACGGCTTATCCCAATACAACTTCGACCAATAATGAATTACTGTTTTTTACAGCTCCAAGTGGTGACATATTGGCAAGTAGTGGAATTGAACGCATGCGCATTACATCTACTGGAGATGCTTCCATGAATCATCGTTTATTTGTCGCAGGCGACGTGTCTTTAAATAATAATCTGTATGTTAAGAATAAATTTAATGTATTGAATGATGTTTCGTTTAATAACCGTTTATATGTTGCAGACAACGTTTCCATGTACAAAGACGTTATAATAGGAGGCGATGTTTCTATAAATGGATTTTTGCAACTTGATAGTAGTTCTAATTTTAAAAATACATTAGTTATAAGTAAATCTTATAGCACCATTGACCCAGTCGGGTTGAACGTGTTTGCGGATGTTTCGTTTAATGGAAATCTTTCATTAGAAAATGATTTTCTAACAGGTGGTAATATTTATACGAATCTTAATGATGACATATATTTATTTGACCGAACACGTACTAGTCGAGACGATAGATATATTTCAAGAATTAACTTCGGCAATTTTGCGTCTGCAATTAACATCATCAAGGGAGATAACTCCACCATAAATAGGACAGTTAACATAGGTTCTCGAGGGCCTAATGCAATAAATCCAGCAGCAGCCTATGATACTATCAACATTCTTGCCAAAACCGATATTGAGGGACCGACCACTATTATTGGAAATACCTATATTGAAGGCGATGAAGTCACTATCAAAGGCCTTAGTCTTGCAGTAACTTCACCCATAAGTGTTAATAATATAACCACTGATATTAATACGAATGAGCTTACTATCAATGGATTATCCACCGTAATAGAATCGACTACAACCACCATTAAAAATACAGTAACTATGTCCAAATTAATTGTTACTGGGTCATTATCGTTACCGGCAGCTACTCTTGAAATCGATAAATTAAATGTATTCGATGAATTTAAATTAGGTAAAAACCCAGACGATGCAGAGTTCGTGTTTAAACCATCTAACTTTTTGTTAATTCGAAAAGGTACAGATTTAACTGTAGAAGGTAATATTGACACGTTTTATTATAATCCATATGCAATTACTGATACAATTCGTTCGCGATTCCTATTTGTTAATACCACAAACAGATTAATTACTATTTATTCGGTGGATGACCAAATTAGTCCAGTTGCAGCAGGTATCGGTACCGAATTTTTAACAATTGATTCAAATGAAGGCGGTGGTGGACTTAATATCTTTAAACCATATCGAAATACAGCAACCAGTGAACCGCCAGTCATACAAGTTCGCGGGTCACAAGTTGGTATTGGAAAATCGGTTATAACAACGGGTAACAACATATTAGATGTTAGCGGCAACGTCGCCATTTCTGGTACATTGGCAACTTATGGATTGGTTGTAGGTAGTAACATAACCATGACAAATAATAATTCCATTTTTACTATGGGTAGTAGCATACCGTTTAAAATAACCCATAGTTCTAATAATGCTGTCGGTACAGTACTTTCAACAACTAGTAGTAAGTTGACACTTACTACTGCATCCGGAGTGGTTACTGTTAATGGACAGCTCCACTCTTCCGGAAATGTTGCAATTGGAACTACTAGTTCTGTAAACAAACTAGACGTTGAAGGTGCCGTAGCCATTGGTTCTAGTTATTCAGGGGTATCTACTGCACCCACAGATGGCCTCCTTGTACAAGGAAACGTTGCAATTGGAACTACGAATTTTGGAAACAAACTAAACGTAAACGGTGGGGTAGCAATTGGTGCGTACACTGGTAATACTGCACCCTCCAATGGCCTTCTTGTACAAGGAAACGTTGCAATTGGAACTACTAGTTCTGTAAACAAACTAGACGTTGAAGGTGCCGTAGCCATTGGTTCTACTTACTCTGGGGGGTATACAGCGCCCACAAATGGCCTTATGGTAGAAGGAAATGTTGCAATTGGAACTACGAATTTTGGAAACAAACTAAACATAAACGGTGGGGTAGCAATTGGTACGTACACTGGTAATACTGCACCCACCAATGGCCTTATTGTGGAAGGAAATGTTGGTATTGGAACATCGAGTCCTCAAAATAAACTAGATGTTGAAGGCGGAGTAGCCATTGGTTCTACATACTCAGGGACAAATACTGCACCCACCAATGGCCTTATTGTGGAAGGAAATGTTGGTATTGGAACATCGAGTCCTCAAAACAGACTGGACGTTGAAGGTTCGGTAGCAATTGGTGCTACTTACTCTGGGGGGTATGCAGCACCTGCAAATAGCCTTATTGTAGAAGGTTCTATTGCTATAGGTAAAACCTCATCCGGTAGTTATAAGCTGGATGTAAATGGAAACATACAAGGCGTGTCATATAATGCCACATCTGACCGTCGGTTAAAGACAAACATTCAACCAGTAAGCGACTCATTGTCAATCATTAATAAACTACACGGGGTTTCCTTTACATGGATAGCCGATAATACAAATAAACCAGTACTTGGTCTCATTGCACAAGAAGTTGAAAACGTGTTACCTGAAATTGTGAATACTGCCACAATAGAAAATGACCAAGGGTTTAAACAAAAATCAATTCATTATGATGGGTTGTTCCCTCATTTAATTGAATCTATTAAAACCCTCACCGAAGAAAACAAAGAGTTGAACACAAAAGTTGACGTACTTACACAAGAAAATAAAGTTCTGGCGGCTAAAATTGACTATATTATGTCTATGATTGACAAAAAGACCATCTTCGTTTGATAAACAAAGACAGAGTAAACGAACTATTTCTTTCTATAACAAACACATTTCATACGGATTGATATAATTATCAACTATTTATATCAATTTGCTATTCAACGCGTACAACACCGCAATCACAAAAACTTCGATTGATATGCCTGCGTTTTAATTCACAATTGCAGTTTCTCTTAGAGTTCGGTCTGTTTTTAATATCTTGCCAAGTTAATGGTCGAATTTTTACATGGCAATCTGCCTCTGGGCGCAATGCACGGTTTGGTCGTGTTTGTGTATCTTTACACACAATGAATGTTGGGCATCCAGTTACATTGCGCTCCATATCAAACACTATCTTTTTGTTGGGCGGCGTTATCAAATTATAATTGAGTTTTGTGTTTGAATCGTCATTCACAATTTGATATTGTTTATATTTCAACAGGTCATGTGAACTGAACACCGCTGGAAAATGCGTTGGAGAACTTAAACCATCTGCACGTAACACTTGGGCGACTTGTTTTCGTTTTAAATAATCACCTTGAGACATGAATATAAGTTTTATCGGTATAATATAGACACATATATTGTACGTCGACTAAATTTATCAAAATGATTTTTTATTCATTTATCCAATAATCGGCTGTCCAATTTGCCATGTAAGCGATTATACTACCAATTAACATTCCCACTATTAATTGAAAAATAGTATGGCGATTGTATGCCCATCGCTGATAAATTGTTACTCCCACGATGCATAACCCGGTCACCAACAAATGAATGTTATTGGTTGTACTATATAAATACGTTACCGAATACATTATCGATTGTGCATGTGCAGACGGCATGCCATATTTATGTACTCCAGTGTAGACTTCGCCTAATATACTTTTTCCATCCAAAGGTCTACGTTGCCGTATCCATAATTTCAACCCGTGATTTATACCCGTATTCACTATTAAAAAGCAAATATATACAAACATATAAACTGGAAACTGCCATAATTGATATAATGTTATACCCATCACTAACAATGGCCCGATAAACCCCACTATATTAATTGCATTTGTTAGCATCGTCCCAAACGATAATATTTTATTTTTTGTACTTTGCACGTCTAATACATCCATCTCTATTATAGTAACCTTATATTTTAACTCTTCATTGGTTTAATTATTCAAAGGTGTAAAATGGTTATGTGGGGTCTAATTTCTTCAATTGTTCACATATGAGTGAAAATGACCAATTTGCTTTATTTAAATCTACCAAATTACCGCGGTCAGTCACCAACTTTACCGACATGCGTTGAATATTAACCGGTCCAAAATATTGTCGCTCTTGATTTTGCATTGTACCACCAAATTCAACATAAGAACTACCATTTGCCAAACCAGATACTTTCATTGGAATTAATCCAAATACATCTGTTACAAATGGACCCGTTCCATAACTTTTTGTACTTACGGACGACCCGATTGATTCTGTGCTTGAATTTGAATTCGCAATTGCCTGCGCCGCGTAAATTTGCTTTTCCGTTAAACCGGTCGTAGTATTATATGTTTTTTTACCCGTAACCGGATCACATACAAAATCTGCACGGCTCGCATAAGAAGGTAAAGGTATGCTTGTATCTGTATTTGTGATGGTAACTAATCCATCGTTTAATCGATTTTGATTAAAATCATCTAAGCATAATAAAAAATAATTATATAGGTTCGTAGATAACCCCGTATCTCCGCGAATACTTATTACATTATCAATGTCGTTTAATATAACGGCTGGAGCAGATATATCATATTCAGTATATTCACGAAATCCCATTATCCAACCGATAGTTGTATCCCACGTTGCAGTTTGAACACTCGTTGCGCCAGATACACACGTCGCAAAACTTTCTTTGTCAAAAAACACGACATTGTAATCTTTTGTGTAATAATTACGTGTAATGTTTGCATTCATTTTTAAATAATTACGCCCATCCACTGGAATCATACTAAAGAATGTTTTTGTTGCAATTGTTAGGGTAGATGTGTTGCTTTGAATACTACGATTTATAGCATTTATTAATGAATCTCTTGAATATATACCAGGGTCAATCGAAAAACTCAAGTTATTATTTTCTGTTGGAGTATATACCCCTTCCTCTTCTGCAATTATTTCAATGCCGTCATTCAACCCAGGAACGATGGTAATTGTTTTTGCCGGGAGTAATTTTTCAAAACCTGTAATTTGTACTTTGCCGACGTAATCCATTGAAAATATTACATTGTTATTGCTATCCGTATGTACTACATGTTCACCTACCACAGGATAATTAAATGACATATCATATATGTCTGTTGCATTTCCGTACGAACTAGCCATTAAATTAGATATACGTAAATTATCTTCCCAACCATTTGTACCCCCGGTTTCTACTATTGGGTCTACAAACTGTATCCCATAATTTTTTGCAATTAATTGTTTATTGATTTTGATATTTAACGTGATTAAATACAAGTTCTCAAATATTTGTTCTGTAAACCGTATATCTTTAAATATTGCTATATCCGTCAGAGGGTCTTTGTAATTGGTAAGTACGTCATGAAACGCATCTCTAAACTGTATATACCCAGAAAATAATAATGGATACGTATTTGGAAACCTTATCTCATATGATACATCGTCTTTGTTTCCTGCAACTATCGGTCCACTCGTTTTAGGTCTTATTGTGAAAATTAGTTGGTTTGTCTTTATTTCAATTCCAGCTGCATCAATGTCGGTGTTATATGTTTGCGTCAAATCGGTTAATGTTGTATATGACACACCGTATTCATCGCGAAATATAAATGCACTATTCGTGCCATGAAATATACCACCACTTAAATCGATTTCATAATATCGCTCATCATATATATTTGTTATGTCTAATTGTAAATTAAATATATCGTCTTGCATATATGCGTAAGTACCCGTTGGATATGGATTTTCAGGCGTGGATGTAAATACATAATCACTAGGCGGACTGTTACATATATTATTATGTAAATCGTCATACTTACGTATAGCGCTGTTTATTTCAACCATATATTCTTCTAATGTATAACCATTTACATTTATTGAGTTTGCTACATTGAACGATATATCATTTAAACCATTTGCAAAATTTTCCACATTTGTTTTTAATAGTATATACGGGTTTGATGCAATTGGATAATTGTAACTTTGATATACCGGCGATTCTTCTCCAATGATATCATCTATATTATTATTGTATTTATAGAAACCAAAACACGCATTATCACCATCGGTATTCACCCAAATATGATGGTTTCCAGTTGGATTGGTTATTTGCGATACATTTGGAAACACTACTTTTATCTTTGGATTATCATTTACAATATTTTCTTTCACTGTGCGGGTCAACTTTATTGTTAATTCCATATACGATTTATTACTTGAACGATTGTTTGCGTAATCATTTTTGGAATCTATATTTTTCCATAATAAAGAGGAATTTACTAGTCGAGATTCATTTGCTAACACTGTATTTACATGGGCTATTAACTCTTTTCTTGTATATATTCCATTCGTCAGTATTATGTTAAAACTATTATCCATTATACTTAAATAATCACCCTTGTATAGCTCGATTGTGAAATAATTGTTATTACTGTTTACTATAAATGATACTGTACTATCGGTTCCATCAATATCATCATATGTATCGGTTATCATATTGTAATAACTTACCGACTTTAATTTATTCGAATAATACACGTCTGTTTGTAAACCGAGAAAGCCAGGTATGGTTTCTATATTGTCAGTTAAATAAGGCGATGTCCAATAGGGAAATCTTATGTAATAACTACTTTCATTGTAACTTTTATTAAAATTTGCAAATAATGTACATAATGAAGTATACGAATTATATGAAAATTGGGTTACCCCCATTGACGTATCAATCGCCGTATTTTTCAATGCAGTTATGCTCGCATTAACCGTATCAATTAAATCTTTGGGACTATAATTACCCGGTTCAATTTCTATTTTTAAATAATGATATTCTGTATCTATTCCGGGGGTTCTCCCTTTAAACATAAAAAAATTATTACCATACGTTTTACCGATTGTATACCAAGTATACGGTATTTGCACCGAATATAACTTTAATGAAATGACATCTTTCAACGGCTCTGACAAATTAAACGTAAATTCAGTCGACATAGTTCGCTTATCATTACGATATTGACTATCTACACTAATTACTCGTTTAACTGTCTGTTGTAATATTGGATTTAATTTACCTTTTGAATATAATAAATTTTGTGTGTATCCCACCGCTTGTTTTTTGGAGTCTTCTTGCTTGTCCGTTGACTTCACCGCGCTTTTACTCGCAGTCCCGGTGGTTAATGCATTCGAGCCATCGGTTGTTTGACGATTGCCCGATATATCCATGGATGTATTTACATCTTCTGTTACTACATCGTCCGTCTCGTTTTGTTCAGTAAATCCTTCTATATCATCCTCCGTCTCAAAAAAATAATTATAAATATCATTAAAAAACTTTGCTAACCGTTGAGCTGCCTTTGTTCCTATATTTTCATATTTATGAATTTGCATCAAAATTTTTGCCTCCAACTCGCGGTCCGTGGGATTCACTAAATCTAATATACTGTATAATTCTGCATCGGTATATTCGTTCACATTATGCAACGAATGATTGTTTGACATATTTTATTTATTCTTATATTATCCATACACAAACATTTATATGTTTTATGGCTCTTTTTCTTATTATGGTTAAGTTATCTTGAAAATCGTGTTTTAAACATGTTTCGAATATATTCAATCAAATCCAATTTTTTATGACATTTATATAACATATCCACTGGAAACATGGTGAGTCCTTGTCCCCGTTTCATATGCCG